>PDWI01005334.1_pt1 | contig 22577 bp, 26 predicted proteins | sample 1430891 | NCBI WGS metagenome assembly PDWI01 (sample SAMN01162508, study PRJNA174530) | Oral metagenome, whole genome shotgun sequencing project. | biome: Marine environment; feature: Marine mammal; material: Swab sample of the gingival sulcus; isolation source: swab sample of gingival sulcus... | reverse complement strand
TCCTTACTTGTTTATTCTAAAAGTCTGAGAATGCTGTGTCGGAAAATTTAAGTCAATATCTTTATACTTGAAAAGTTGTGATTAAAAAAGTTTATGCGCCTATCCGAGGACGAATTGCGAACTCAGATTCAAAAATATATTTTGCAATGGAGCAGGACAACTTTCCGATAGGTGTTAACATGCTTTATTTCGTGTCAAAACATTGTCAATTTATTCTTTTTTACATGAAGTAAAAAAACGAGGGGCGAACCCCTCGCAATTGGTGTAAACACCATGAAAACTGTGAATATGTTAAATACTCCTGCGGTCTGTGTCAATTCTTTCTTGCTTTTCCCCCGGCAAGAATCTTACATATAGCCGTTTTCAGCCATAGAGAAATAATTTTCTCCTCCGATTATTATATGGTCTAATACATCAATTCCTAAAATGTCGCCCGCTTTTTGCAGTTTCTCTGTAGTTCTCATGTCTTGCTCTGATGGATCAATATTTCCCGATGGATGATTGTGACATAGTATTATGCTTTTTGCTCCTGACATAACTGCAGGACGAAAAACTTCTCTGGGATGCACTATTGTCTCATTTATTGTTCCCATTGAAACGCATTGCCAATGAGCTACTGCATTTTTATTATTAAGGCAAAGCACGCAGAACTTTTCAACTGGTTCATCTTGTAGAAAGCTAAAAAATTTGCCTGCTTCCTCTGGTGCTGAAACTTTACCCACTTCTTTAGGTTCGCCAATATATTTTATTTGAGATTCTCTAACTTTCATTATTAAACCTCCTCAGCTCTAAAAAATACTAACCCAAGAGCGTTAGCAGAGATTTGTTTTAATTCTGCTATTATGCTCTGGCGCTCTGCGTTGAGTACCGGGCGGTTAGTATAGACGAGCCAGCCCTCGTCCAGTTTCTCAATTTTTTTAACTTTTGTTTTCATGGTGTACCTCGTTTTATTTGTGTTGTTTATGTATACAATATAGAGACACACAAATAAATTGTCAAGTGTTTTTGTTGTTTTTTTGTTGTTTTTATGTTTTTTTTGTGTTTTTATGTTGACAAAGGGAAAAATTTTTTGTTATGTGTTTATAAATTTATTTTTTAGGGGTTTTTATGGTTAACGAAAAGGTGGAGACCAGAGGACGCAAAAAGGGAGCTGACACTGTTCATCGCGCATATAGATTAACTTATGATGTTGTAGATATGATTGACGAGTTGGTAGTCATCGAGTCCGAGCTGACGGGCATGGATGCGAACGCAACTATGATTGTAAAGAAGGCGATTAGGGAAATGTATCAGAGCAGAACAGAGGGCAGAGAATAGTCATGGGCGTTGAGGGGAACAGGCTGGCGATAGCCAGCAAGAGAGGACAGAGTCTCTCTTATAGATTCATATATATACCAGTAGTAGTATTACTATATTATGTCTATAGCTATATTATTTGCGTGTGGGTCGGCGGGCTTTGTTCGTACGGTGTGCGTGCGGAGAATATATTTCTCGGGCGGGCGCAGGTGGAAATGTTTCCCGCTGGCTGGTTGGTGGGGAAAAGGGGCGTTTTAAGCTCATCCCCCAATTCCCCGCACCGCTATATTCACAGTCCAAATAGGGGGGGAGGGGGTGCGTACAAATTCCCAACCTCTGGTATATAGCCCACGCAAATGTCAGATATTAAAATCAAGCAATTTCAAGGAGGAGAAATGAAGCCTCAAAAGATTAACACTTATAATAATGGCAAACCTGCAATATTGGTCCGCCTGGCAATGAGACTAAGCAAGCTTGCTGATAGTGCAATGTTGAGAAGACTAACTAAGTATAGTATAATAATACTGCTTTTTCTTTTCGCTACGGACTTGCACCGTTTCGGTGCCTGGTGGACCGGGACAGTTCTCCATATGAAACCGTACTGGTTCCAGTTTGTTTGCTTATTGTGGGGGATTATGGGATTATATGCTTTGAGCAAAATAATGCGGTGGTTAGAGGATAGGGAACAATACCAAACTATGCACTTTGTACTGATTGCTCCTTTAGTCTGGTTTCTTCAAAACTTGATATATCAGACCTATGTTGTTGAGTTTGGTTTTTATTCTTGGAAACCTCATATTGTGGAAAGTGCTTGGTGGTTTATTGGGACTGAAATTATTTTGCCCTTGGGGGTAAGCGGGGGTTTTGCCTTTTTCTGGGAATTGTACGAAGAAGAATAAAGCGCTCATCTCTGCAATTCACAATATTTTAGGATTCTCTTAAATAGGCTATTTATAAGGCTTTTGAGACGTCTTTTATTTTCAAGCAGTCTTTGTATTAAAAACAAAATAAAAGCTCTCTGCGTGGCTTAAAATGCGTTTTAAAGCCATATTCTGAAAGGGTTCGAGAACTAACTAATGTATTTATATTTATTGAGAATATAGAATATTTTTTTGGACTTATAATCCCCGTCAATACGATAACAATATCCCATATCGTTTAATGTTCTCGGTATAGTTTTATACAGCTTTTTCCATATCTTTTCCGGGGAGTCCTCGCCCGATACGGAATACATATAACCTTCCTGTCCCTCTTCAATATTGAAATCTATCATGTACTGCTCAGTTAAAGGTTTTACATTCATTGACGGAGAAGCATAAACCTTTATAGATGCTCCATATAAATCTGTTTCTAATGTTTCGGTATTTACGAAATCATTTAATTTGTTTATTGGAATATCGTATATAGAGCTTACTGCAACTGCATAATCAATCAGTGTATTAAGATATATGCGGGAATAATATAGTTTATTATTGGCTATAACTAAATCAATTGTTATCCAACCTTGATATTCACTGTCCTGCAATTGCCGAGCAAGGAGTTTTTCCTGTGTCTCTAATTTTAATTTACCTTGAAATGCTGTTACGCAGTTTGCCGTGAGTTCAGGGCCTTGCTTCCCTGTTAAAAGATGAGGGTCGTTAATGATGATATAACTGTTAGTGAACTTCTCCCCGTTGAAATAGAGTAAATATGAAATATCATTTTCGCTTGGCTTGTTTATTAGTGCAGGCTCTTCCAAGTCCCATTGTTTACTCTCGAGCAGGTCCTGCAGCTTTTCAGGAGATATATTGCCTGTAAATATTATTTGTGGCATGGTGAACTGGCAATCCATAGCCAGGAGAATATTTTCCCGTATGTTATTTTGAATGTTGTCTAAATCGTGCATTTTTTCTACCTCTTTGGTAAATTTTGTTTGACTAAACAAATGTATTCTAATCTTATGTTAGGCAAACATTTACACACACTTCAACGTTTTTTATAAAAGAAAGTCCCGGTAAAGCGTAGAGCCGGGGCTTTTTTTATATAGCCCGCATGTCTTTTCTTATTTGTCTTTTCATTTTATTATAAGGCAAGTTTCTCATCATCTTTCTGTATTGTTTTTTATAGTCCCTTAGATCCTCTAGTTCTTTTTGTCTTTTAGCGAATCTTCTTATTATCTTTGAAATTTGTCCTCCTCCGGGAAAACCTGCCCACTTGCCGGCAACATAAAGCAATGATTTGCTGTTCCGGGCGCCAGGACTAAAGGCTTCAATGGTTTCAAAAATGAGCCCCATGCCGGCACCTGCCGTACTACCGGACCCATATTTCAAAGAACCTCCTACAACCGGCACCATTTGAACAACTTCCGCCATAAGAACTGCGAGAGTATTAACATCTTTTGCTTCATCTTCTGTGAGATTAGAACCTACAAAAAGCTCCGGCCACTCCATACCTGTTTGAGCTTTGCACAGTGCCGAGAGTGGAGCAGAGAATGGAGAATTAAAATTTGTCAGTTCCATAATTGTATTGGCAACTGTTGCTCCTGCCATGAAACGAAGTATTCTTTTTCTCCCCTCGCTTTTGCTTACATGATCTATTTTTTCATAAACATCGTATTCCTCTATGAAATTACCATTTCTGTCTTTCTTCTGCATTAGAATTGTTTTCTTCGCAAGTTCCGGGTTTCTATTAAGTTCTTTACTAAATTCTATTTGTTGCTCTTTAGTTAGGGTTTTGGTTTTAATATTTCCTTTTCTCAGTCCTGCCATATCATCAATGAATGAATTGAATTGGTTGATAGAAAAAGTATTGAAGAGTGTAAGGAATTTTCCCCCAGGAGTTCTTTGTATTGGAGCAAGATCCGTCTTTGAGGCAGAGCCTTGGGTCTTGACTACCATGTTGTCTGCGTACTTAATCGCTTCCTTGCTGGTCATTTTTCTTGGTAAATCATGCCCTGCAATTGCTTTTTCGTATGCGCCCAGCCATGCTATTGTGGCCGTTTGCTGGTCCAAGTATCTCAAACCCGATGTGCCTATGTCGGTCAATTTTTCTTTGGTCTTGCCCACTCGCCCCTGTCTCGTTAGAGAGACATCAAAAACTCTTGAGGCTAAAACCTTGCTTGCCTTGCGTGCAAAATCTCGTTTACTTTTTTTCGTAAAAGCTTTTACTCCCTCATACATATATTTCCCCCCTGTGTATGCGTAAGCATTGACTAAAGCCGAGGGCTGAACAAACATACTCTGAACATTAAAAGATAAAACAAAAGCAGGAATACTGTTGTTGAGATAATTCAAGACAGGGTTGAGTTTGAAATCAGACAGCTTCTTGCCCATACTGTAGTCTAAAAAGTCCTGTAGGAATTTATGTGCATGATAATTGTTGTATTGAAATGTTATGTCATTGTTCCATTTCTGCAATCTTGTTAAAACCGGTGTCATGTGAATACTTCTAAGGGCATTCTTCATGTATTTTTCAACTACATAGAAAGCGTCTGTTTCAAGGTCTCGTGTACTCCATGTTCTTTCTTTTTCAAATCTGTTAGCGACATGGTGCATGTGAACATCTTCTCCTCCGAGAGCTGTAAATTCTTGAGCGGAAATAACTCCGGGAGCGAATCCAGCCTCTTCCATGAGAGTAAACTTTCTAATAAAAGTAAAATAGTTCTCTGTTCTCGGTAGAGGTTCAAGTCCGGAAAATTCTCGGGAGGCGTTTATTCTTTCATAGGTTACATCCATAAGTTGCTTTATTTCGTCACAAAGAGCTCTTTCCTTGGGAGAAAGTTCTTCATATTTAATTATATCAACTTTTTTCTTGAAGGGCTTTTTGTACCATGGGGCCAACTCGTAACGCTCATTCATCGCAAACAATGTTTCCAAGCCATTCTCGTTCATGGCAATCATTGCAGTTCCTGCCCGTTTTCGTTCTTTTTTTGTGTATTTGTGTTCTCTCTTTTTGTTTGTCCAATATTTCTTAAAGTCTGCAAATTCATAACCATAGTTGTGTTCATGTTGCCTCACAGGCTCTACGATAAGCTCGTATGCTCTTTTACCCAAAACTCTTTCAATAACCCGGGAAGTGTTTTGAAAGCTATAACCTTTTATCTCTTTTTCTAAGAGTCCGAAATTGTTAAACTCTGCAACGGCCACTTCATCGGGTTTTCTGTAAAACTCCCTAGTATCTTCTACATGGGAATATCCATAATATTCTTCTGCATTTTTGGAAAGCGAACCAAAAGACTCGTGGTCTCCCATTATTTTCATCATCTCCGGCTGAATTTCTTGTCGAATTATTTCCTCCTGTTTCAATCTCTCGGCTTCATAAATTGCTTCTGTTTTTTGTACTTCTTTGCTTAACATTTCCGCTTTCTTTTCGGGAGGAAGGGAATTAAATTCTTCTTGCTTAATGTGTTCGATAAAGTCAGGGTCTTTGGTTATTTTCTTTGATTGTTGAGCTATTCGCTTTATTTTTTTTCTTTCTCGGTTTATTTCCGCTTCAACTTTACGCCTGCCATGCTTGAAAGCTTTTGAGATAAGGTCTTGAGGAGTGTAATTCATTTCCTGTGCCAATACCTCTCTCACTTCATTCAGGACAGCCTGCTGATATTTAGGTTTAAGTTTATCGAAACCGCTCTCCACTACATCGATATCTTCTTATATAGTCTATAACCTGGTCCATGGTATCTCTGGCTTTCCCTGCGTTTGGGAATCGTCTTCTGCCAAAGCGTTTATCCATATACTCCCGGACTTCTTGATGTACTCTGTTATCATATTCTTCTTCCAAATGTTTTAATTTTTCTTTGGAATAATCTTGGTCCTGTTTGAGTCTTTGGTCTTTTTCTTTTAATATCTCTCCTCGTGATTTAAAGGGGACATCATCTGCCGGGTTAAAGAAAGGATTCATCTTCCTATTAAAAGACTCTACTACTTCGGGTTTAAATACTGCCTTACCTGTGGTCTGGTCTATATTAAATAATAAAGCTCTATGTTCTTTGGGAATTTGTGCAATTTGAATTGTCTGCTCTACTGTTTTCCCGGGCTTGTAGTTATTTTTTATCTGATTATCTATGATTTGATTTTGCAAATGGTTTATTTTTCTCTTTTCAATATCAACCAATGCGTCCTTATTTACTTTTTCCAAGGCTTGCTCTAAAACATAGGGCTCGTCAATTTTTCCTTCCGGGACATCTACTTTCTCTAAAATTTCTCTTTCTGACATCCCTGTGTTCTTTTTAACTTCTTCAAGTTTTTTGCGCGAGCCCGGACTGTGGGAGAGGGCTCTCATCATAATCGCCATGCCTAAGTTCGTCCCGATAGTCTCGCCTGTTATCTCCCGTCCTTGCAGGTGGTCTGATAGAGTCATACCAGCCTCCTCTCCCAAGAGGGTAGCTGTTTCTTTTGCTACTTTTCCAGCAGTTTCTCCTATTAGTTTTTTAGCACCAAAGCCCACAAGTCCTCCAGCCAAACTGCCGAGACCGGAAGAGGCCGCACCTGTTGCAAAGGAAAGACCCCCTGCGCCTGCTATGCGTCTGAGATTGTCGGAGATTTCTCCTCCCTCATCTAATACTTGGTGGGCTTCATGTCCTGCGCCGACGGGAGCAAAGGATCCTCCTGCCATTACAGCTCTACCGACGGAGGTTGCCTTTAAAGCTCCAGGGACTAATTTCCCGACAATCCCCCCTCCTGTAAGCATGAGGGGCATATCTGCAGCAATTCCACCAATTCCGTGAACCAAATTTTCCAAAAAGCCATTTGTTTGAAAATGGTCCGACTCTTCTTCGGCTAACCTGTTGATTGTTTTTCCCAATACTGAGTTGTCTGCTCCTGCCATGAATGCTTGAGTCAGTCGTCCCCTGTTGCGCTTTTCCTCTGCTTCATCAATGGCGAACTGTGCCATTGCCTTACGGTCTTCGGGGTCGTCATAATAATCTTCCGAGGTATCATAGTCGTTTTGCTCTTGGGCATAATCCTGTGCGCCTCTTTGGGCTTCAGCAAGATTCTTTTTAAAATGGGGCATATCAGACATCTTTACCCCGGAATCAAGAAAAGCGTCAGTCTTAAATCTATTAAGCATTTGCTTCTCTTTTCCTTTTTCGACATGAGGTTGAATCTCTATTCGGTAGAAGTTATTTATAACATCTTCCTTTTCGGCAATAGACATTTTCTTATATCGAGGGTGATTGAGAACTGCTTTCCATTTATCCATTTGAGAACCTATTTGTTGCGTATATATTTGCTTATATTAACATTTAAATTTTGAGAAGGGGAGCTTGGTGAAGTCTTGGCTACTACAAACTTTTTCCCAAATTTTTGTCTATAAGCATATCGAAGTTGCCTTAACTCCTGATCAGTCAACCCTCTCTTCATCCCTTCTGCGATAGTCTCCTCCTCAGAGTCTCTAAACCAAGGAATCCAAGAATCCGCTTTTTCTATAATTTTGCCGATAGTAGCATTTCTCATGCGTTCATTTTCTACTATGTCTTTTTGTCTTCCACGCATAGAGTCGCCTGTTCCGAGAGTGCTACCTATTTCATATAGACCTTTCGATAATTCAAGGTCTTTCATTGCTCTGGGATATGCACGCATGGCCTTGATTATTCCTGCTTCGCTACTTAAATCTTGGTCTGACATCATCATGGTATGAACTTTGCCATTATTCATAATAAATTTAATAGGCTTCTTTTGACTTCCTTTACCTCCGCCTTTACCTTTTCGTAAATAAATACCAAAATCTTCCGGCTTATATTTTTGTCTTCTGGGTTTATATCTGCCTGCAATTGCTTCGGTGTCATTTATAAATTGACTATAAGTCTTCAAGGCTCCCTTAAGGTTTCCTCTTTTCATTTTATAATCAATAATTGTTCGAGCTCTTTTAAGTTTATCCGCAGACATTTCATCCTCATTGCCAACATAGTCGTCTGTTTTAAATTGAGGTAATGATTGATTATGTGCTTCTGCTTTTTGATTATAAGCTTGTATTCTTTTATTCTTAGCAACAATCGAATTAGCTTCTTTAATTTTCCTATTCATCTCAATGTCTTTTTGGACTTCGCTTCTTCCTTGCCTTCTGCGATATTCTTGCATTTGGGGGATAGTCATACCTATGGCAGTTTTGTCGTCAAGCCCCGCCCGAGTTGTCTTTAGATATTCCAGGTTCCTCGGGTCAGTTTTTGATATATCCCGTAAAAGTTCCTGCTCAAAGGTTAAAGGTTTCGTCTGTTTCAATGGCATAGTTTGTACAGAGGGTGCCTCAATTGAAGATTGAACCGTAGTTTTCACAGGGTCATCAAAAGAATGCACCAGCCTTGACAATAGTCCCGAATGCTGAGCATTGTCGAGGTATTTCTGAAAATCAAGATTTGCATCTCTATTTATCTGAGCTTGTTTTAATTGCTCATTGACATAGTTTTTGCGCTGTTGCTCCAGTCCTGCCATGCTATGAACCAATGCGTTAAGGCTTGGTGTTATGCTATTGATATATGTTGCCATTGCTTTCTCCTAATTAAACTTTTACTGTGGACTTGGGGACTACTACTCTCCCATCATCGAGCCAATACCTTGCCCCATGGCTCCTACTGCTGTCACGAAGTCTACAAGACCCCCTTGGTGATTTACAATGTTTTCCTGAGTTCTTCCGAGTCCTTGACTGCTTAATCCTGCAAGCTGTTGTAATGCCTGTAATTGACGGCCGTATGCTTGCTCTTGCGCCTGTTGTCTTAGTTTCTGTTGATTGAGAGCGTCTTGGTATCTTTGTTGGGAAAGTTTATCCATCGTGTTTTGTCTCAGTTGGTTTTTCAAATGGGCGTTCGCCGAACTGTGGAGATTGGAACTATGGTTGCTATTGGCAATCTGTTGGTTTAATGTCCGCATTGCCGGGTCATATACCCCTGCTTGGAAGTTGGCTCCCGAAGCAGAATAAGAACTCTGAGGCGTCCCTGCCAGCTGTCCCAATGTCTGAAAGGTCTGCGGGTTATATTGTTGATTCAGACTATTCAATTGTCCGAGCTGTTGCATTTGTGATTCAGACAAAAGACTTTGTTGTTTTGGGTCATTTTTCCCGAAAAGAAAATCTGAAAATCCGCTAAATAGTCCCATGTTGTTTCTCCTTAATCGTCAAATTTTAAACTTTTATACTTGGCATTAAAACCAAACCTTAAAGACTCAAATATAAAAGGGTTTGTTGCCCTCATTTGAGCTCTTACTTGTTTGCCTTGAACATTATAATTCACCTTCTTTTCCATGTATTCTTCGTTGCCGTCGAGGGGTACAGTCTGCCACTCTGTCCAATTTCTCCCAAAGTCCACTGATATTCTAATATCAATTGAGCCCGGCTCGCCTTCATACAACTGCATAGAAAGAACTACCTCCAGTAACCAAAAAGAATAATCGGGTAAATTCAAATCATAATCTTTTGTAGTAAATGTGGACATGATGTCATTGTTTTCGTCGTTCAAATATTCAATATTATATTCATACAGGTAGCCGTCTTTATCTCCAAAAATTATACGGCTAAATGCTTCATCTAAAATTAAATCTGAATATCGTTGCTCCATGTCTTGAGCAAGAATTCCTTGAGAGAGAAGGTCTGCCCAAGTTGGGGCATAGGTTCTAACATATTTCCCTTTGCTCATAGGATATAATATTGCACCGTTTAAATCTTTGAATTTCCAAAATGTCCAGGAGTTTGTCCTGTAGTTATAAACTATGCAAGTATCACAATATTCTGTTTCAGTGGGTATAAACAAACAATATAGATTTTGTTCCGGTAAAATGAAAGCGAATGAGCGATGTATATAAGATTGATTGATTTCTTTCAATATAGATTTTATATTACCTGTCCCAAAAGCATTACAATTAAAACCATCAAATTTATAAAAATCTTGCCCTGAAAAAAAAATGTGATGTTGTCCTGTATTGCATACTGTTCTAATTGAAGGAGTTCCGACATTTCTTATAATGTCTTGCCGTATGTTTAGAGGATTGTCATTTCCTCCTCCGGGGTTAATTTGAGCAATTGATATTGAATTGCTTTTATAAATTATAAGATTATTCCCCAACGGTACAACGCCTTGAATAGGGGAGTTATTATCTAATAATTCATAATATGTTCCATTATTAAATGTCAATGCTCCTGCGTCTGATATATCTATTGTTTGCTCAAAATTAATATTATTACTCGTGTTGTATGTGTTGGCATATATAATATGTTCATATCCCACAGAACCCCAGAACCCAAGAAATTTACACCTGTTGGGATATTCAGTAAAGTCTTTAAAATATCCTTGGTCATTCATTCGTTGAACACTATCAATTCCGTTGGTGCAAATAATTGTTCTATCATTGCTTGCAGGGTCGTACGGATAAGCAGAACTCCAGAAGTTGTCTGAATCTCCTGCGTAGCATAAACGAAGACAATATGAAGTTGAAGAAAAATAAGAAATCGAATCGGTTAGAGTTAAGGTAGTGGCAGAATTTATTTGAGCAACTGTATGCCAAGAAGCACATTCTTCTATTTTGTCGGAATCAAAACTAATTTGATATAAATTGGTTTTATTCCAAGCAACAATCCAAGAGCCTCCATTTAATATTATTCTCTCGGGAACATTAGAAGACCTCTTAACAGTTCCTGTGTTGTAGTGCCTTGTTTTTAGTTCTATTTTACCGTTTGTAGTATTATATAAATATATGTCAGTATTAGTGAATATCAACAAAAGCTTCTCGTCTTCACGAAGTTTTTTAAAAAGCGATATTCCTGTAATTTCTGAACCTAACGAATTACTTACAGCTTGAATACCATGACGCTGTTTTATAATACCATCTTCAAAAATTATATTTTCAGATGATGATAATATTGTATCGGAAAGTTTGCGCCCCGGCAGGTCTCTGGCTGTATTATTGAATGTTAATGGATTGCTGTGATACATTATTGTTTAACCCATATTCTCATTAGTCTGTTCTTAGGTCTATTGTCCTTTCCCGTCGGAACTACTCTTGAGGCGTTAAAAGAAAGATGATAAGAGTGATTTCCGGTACCCTTGGAGGCCTCGTGACCGCAATCATAATGATGTCTAAAGGCCCCGTCTGAAGTTCCCCGTCCATCCTCACGAATAAATCCCATTGTTGTGCCGTAAATATTTCTTATAGCGTCTGATTGTATTCCCGCACTGTTGCGTTTATCAGAGGAGCTACCCCCTTCTGTTCTAAAAAATACTCCTTCGCCATTGTGCAACAAAGTCCAAGAGCCCCCGAATAAATTCTGCGGTTTTTGTGAATTAAGAAAATTCCCGGATGAATTACTAAATTGAACATATTGAAAACCTTTAGGAAGAATCAGTCCTCCGGGGTCTCCTTTGGGACCTCTATCTCCTTTTTGTCCTCGAGGCCCCTGGTTACCCCGAGGTCCTTTATCGCCTTTATTTCCCTTGGGCCCCCGGTCTCCTTTAGGACCTTGAACTCCTTGGTCTCCCTTGGAGCCTCTCTCTCCTTTCTCTCCCTTATTGTTTGTGCTTTCTAATAGCACTTTTTGAACAGCATGGAGGAAATCATAAAGTTCCTTTTGTTCAAAGACTCCGCTTGAGTTCAGTTGTGGTAATTGTGGTATATCCATAATTGACCTTTAGCTACCGCTGTGATATTTTGAAATTATAGAGACTTTATAATTCCCATTAGTTGACGATTTGCCTGTTAAAATTCCGTCTTTCCATGTCAATGTTATTGTTTCATAATATACTTTTATACCCCAATGTTCATAATATTTATTATGGTTGCTACTGGGATATGTTTTCCAATATGCTTCTTCAATATTAGTTATTGATGTTATAGTTTTCGTATAATTTTGGCCCGTAGAATTATCGGCGCTTTTATAATGTCCTTTGATAACATTGCCTTGAATATTGCTACTTTGAATAAGGCTGGCTCCGGTTATGTTTTTACTGTTTGCATTGATGTTGTTTTGTAATGTGTTCAAACTCAATACCCCGTTCTCGGTTATTTGGTTCTCTGTCCCAGTAGTTGCATCTTTGAAAAAAAGTTCTACAACTCCGTCTATCTTTTTTGTGTATATAACTCCACAGCCTGCAGGAGGGTTGGGAGCAGAACTAGTGGATTGTAGTGTTGCTCGTTTGTGGTAGCCATCACAGTTACCGTTAGAAGGACTAAGATAACCGTCCATGTTATGGTCTACTTCCAACCGTTCAAATATATCCTCTTTAGCATGTCTTATTTGTTCCGCACCTTTCCCTGCTAATTCAGAATCTGCAGGAATGGTATTACTCCACTCTCTTTGCATTATACTATAACCTCGTGACTAATTTGATTGTTTTGATTCTTTGTGGAAAACCTTAAATGTGTTCCGTCGAAAAACAACACAGCAGAATTGTTAGGTAGTTGAGCACTCCCTCCGGTCGACGGGAGTGTAATTTTCTTGTGTCTCCCTGTGTCTATATCATGGTCAAGCTCAAAGCGTTCTTTAAAAGATTGCTTTGAACTTCTAATTTCTCCAAATATATTCTTAAAAAAATCAGAGGAAAGGGGAATATTCAGATTAAAAGCATTAAGCATTATTTAACCACCATGCACTCAGATATTGACCGAAACATTTTAGGATGTTCTTTCATTACCTTAAGACATCTCTGGAACCTTAAAGCAGTGGCGCATTCGCTTGTCATTATGTCTGATTTCTGTTTTTTATATGCTAAGTACCTTGCAGTATAGCACGAACAGGGTTCTCCCTTCATTTGTTGAGGGGCACAACCAAGAAAAGGTAAGGCCAAAAAGATTATTGTTGTTAAGGTTATTGGAATTGTTAGAATTAAAATATTCTTCATTATATTTTTTCTCCTTTCTTTTTATTAAAAATATCTGCTCCCAAGGTTATTGTCAATTGAGCAATAAGTCCCGCCATGCCGGAAAACATAGCTTGAATGAGTTCTATGTGATTGGCATTGTTGAATATCTGGTCATAGATTGCTACAATGAATAGCGAGAATACTATGACGAGCAAGAACCAAGTTATGGTTATCAATGCCTTAATAGGCTTGAACGCTCCATTGCGTTTGAATAATTGTGCTAACATTTTGTTTCCTCCAGTAATTCTCTTGGTATTTTATCTATATTAAAAAGCATATAGCTAAAAGTTTTTTGCGTGGTTTCTTTAACCGCTCTCATGATTTTTTCAAAGTCTTTATTATTGTGCACAACTTGGCACCCGGAGGAGTATTTACCGATAAAAGGAACTAACCAGTTTTTATTCATGCGGTGAAAATTGATTCCAAAATACCCCTTAACCTCTACATCTTTGGGGTCATAAGTGAAAGAATAATTAGCATCTCTCCAGCCCTTGGAGGGCTTGCAGTAGCGCCAGTCATTGACAAGCGCTTCATAGCCTCGGTGTTTCCCTATGCACCATATTCGTTCATGGTAACCTTCCATTAAATGAAATGTTCCTTTTTTGTTCCGGTCTTTTTTAGAGACAACAAATAGTTTCCCGGGATCCGTCGTCCCCTTACAAAGAAAAAAATCATTATAAGTAAAATAACCCAAGCAATCATTTATAACATCATTTTCAATGTTAGTGCTGTTTCTAATTCCAAAAAGGTTAATTCCCTCCAAAGGAATATTGGCTTCTCTATAATAATCCATCATCCACTGAATTTTATCTCTGTTTATCATTTTGTCGCCTACCTTCTATGTACCCCTCAATACGGGAAATGCCTTCCGCAACCATGGTGAGCTTTAGAGCAAAATCTCTAAATGTATCGTTATGGCACTTCTTCACTTCTTCCAAGTCTTCTCTGTTTTCTTCAACTTGGACCTTCAAAGCTGTAATTTCCAAAGGCGCTCCCTTCAATTCTTCATGCTTTTTTGTGTTGCTGTAAACCTTGGATTCTAACCGTGCGAACCAAATAAGAATAGAACTTAAGGCCAGCAAGATATGCCAATATGCTTTCAATATATCCATGTTAAAATATCACCTGCGGTGATTGCCTCCTTGCGAAATCTTCGTTCTGTGTCTGCTCAATTTCTATTTGTGCCTTTCTATAATAAAAATTAGCTTCAGTAGTTTCTCCCCGTTTGGCTTTTAAATCAGAGACAACTTCGTAGATAATTGCAAAAGGTAAAAATTTACAAGGGCCGTCTTCTATTTGTGGCCAAAGGTTACCCCAATAACTAGGTAAAATTCTATAATAATCTAATAGAATTTCTTTGTCTCCTTCAGGAGGAGGGTATATCATTATATTTGCGCCATCAATAAAGGCCTGTACCGGGTAGCCATTTGTTGGCTTTGAAGATTCTATGGCTGTTTTTTCTCTCTCATCAATTAGCCTTAGAGGCTGGGAATAGTGATCGTCTTCCCTGACTCTACAGCTAATAATTTCTTTGAAATCATCGGGCAAACTATAAGATATAATTCCGTCTTGCGCATTGATTGTGAACTCATTGCGCATGAACCAATAGTTATAGTCTTGTTGTATTTTTGTTCGCACATGGTTTATCATATCACGAATATGCTGAACTTCTGAAACCGGTGGGGGGGAGGCGTTGGTGTCCCCCCACACATAATTCAATATCTTATTGTATATTTCTCCCTGGTTCATTACAGAGTTATAACCTCAAAGTTTTTCTTCATCACAACCTCAAAGTCTGCGGTGTTGCTTCGGGCATCTTTGGGCGCAACGAGTTTTTGACTCTGGGAATTTTTAAGAAAAGAAATTTCTCCTGCATTGAGCTCAACTTCTTCATTCTCTTTGAATGTATTTTTCTTCCCGTTAACCCTGATTGAAATCTCTCCGTTTTTCACAAAGTCCTCATTGCGACAAACAACCTTGCAACGAACTTTCCTCTTTGGAGAAGAAGGAGATTTTTTTTCAGGAGTCTCTGTTTTTTTATTTTTTTCTGACATATTTATACCTCGTTATATTTTATAGGGGCCCGAAGGCCCCTTTTAACTATGCGCACTCATACACGGTGCACCAGTCTCCATTTAAAACTTTGGATGCTGACGCCATGGTGTAACCTGTAGTGCTAAATCTTTCAAGCGCTCCGCCCGCCTCTTTTTTGGTCTTGGTTATTGACCGCAAGGTTTCGAGGTCGGCGATTCCATAGGCCTCTTTACCGAAAGCAATAGCTCTATGAACATCTATTCCGTCCTGTCCTGCTCCGCTAACGGTAAGGGGGTTGATGTAAGCTCTTGATTCTATAACCCGGAAACCGGCGATTTCTCCAATTTCTCCCACAAAGCGAACTGTTGGTTCACTGTATTGTGCGACTTTGGTAAAACCTGCAAGCTTTCGAATTGCGCTGCCTGTTGCTACATCTACTACAAGAATATAACATTCTGCAACGGGATAGGTGTTTACTCTATCCTTGCCTGCTACAATCTCGGTGATATACTCTGCGCCTGCGTCTCTCAGTGATTCATTGATTGCGTCAAGGTCATCAACTGAAATCCCTGCAGAAACATTACTTCTACCTGCTACGCCTCCGGCATAGTAAACAGAAGAGGCTCCTGAAATAAGAGCATCTCTCATAAGAGTTTCCCTCGTACCCTGGGCATGTTTACCCACTCTTTTGATATATCCGTTTTTAATCATCCCTATGGGGTCGAGTACTTCTGCCTCATGGGTGATTTGGATATATTGTCCATACCATTGAATAATAGCGTCCACTTGGTTTTGACTTGTGTTCAATGGTGTAGGGTTTGCCCCCTCTACAAGTGGGGTGGGGGTTCCAACGGGAATGTCATTAACTCGTGTAAATGTCACGGTTTTATGTCCCTTGACCGGAGCCTTCAAAGCGAACTGTTCAAAAACAGCGGGAGCACTGGCCACTCTCAAGAGAGCTTTATTAAAAAATTTGTTGGTGTTATTTATTTGGGTCGATGTTACCGGCATAATGTTACCTCTTTATAAGTATTGACTCAATGAATCCAAAACAGAATCATCATTTATCTGTTTCCGCTTTTGGGGAACATTGCTCAATGTCTTTTGTCTTGTTAAATTTTTTTGAATTTTTTGAGTTGTGTCTTGTCTCTCAGGAGCTGGCTTATTTCTGAAAGCCATATAACTTCCGAACTTATACAATTCTTCAGCAGGGTCGTTAGAGTTCTCAATCATGCTGGCGATTGCAGGGCTCTTCTGGGCATGTACTAACCCGATTTGAGCGATTTGCTCATAGTCTTCGTGGGTACTCATTGCTCTTGCTCTTGAGTCCTCAATCATGGCAGAACGCCTTTGGCTCTCCAGCTGTTGCATATGTCCGCCCAATGTCTCTGTTATAATCTCTTGAATCATGCCCACTGTAGGAACATCATCAGGGTCATAATTAAGACGATTTTGTTGCGGTTGCGGTTGCTGAGGTTGTGCCGGCTGTTGATAGAGACCTGAGCCAATCATTTCTTTGTAAATTTGATTTTGGCTCTTTAGTTCTTCAACTGTTCTCTGTAGTTCTGCCAAGTCCACTTGGCCGTCTTCATCGGCTGTGGGCTCTTCTGTTTCCTCTTCGCCGTCTGAGAAAATATCTTCATCTTCAATGACTTCGTTCTCTAGTTCCTGTGTTTGATTTTCTTCTGTCTCTTCGACAAATTCGAGTTCGTTATCCATTGCTGACTCCTTTGAGTGGTGTTATTTTATCGTTATCCTTTTTGGATTTATATTTCTTTTTTAGCTTTTCCGCCTCGGACTCTTCTGGGGCTTTAGCAATCTTTTCTTTCAAGGGCTTGGTCTCTTCGTCTCTGTCCCAATCATGAGAGGCTTTAAATCTATTTCTCATCTGTGTATTGAAAAGGGAGTTGTTAAAGTTCCTGTTATTGAGATTTTTCTTTGCTTCTGTTGTCCACCAGATAAAGGCTAAGTCCTGTCCCTCTTCGATTATATCTCTGTATTCATCTATTTTCATTAGTTGGTCATGTCGATAACGGTTAAGGTCTATCGCTCTTCTGGCTTCGACTACGGTTCCGCCCTCGGACAGAACTGCTCGGATTTTATCTTTCCAGTTTTTGGGTAAGTCTTTAATTGCTATATTTGTCATTACTGTACTCCTGCGGGTAATTGAGCCTGGGTCTGTGTCGCTAACTGCTGTTGCTGTTGCTGTGCCTGTATCATGGCTTGCTGTTGGTTGTAATTTTCCCGGGCCTTTTGTTTTGCCTTGTTTGGTATATCTGCAAAATCAATAAGCAAATCAAATGGTACCTGTACCCCGTACTGTTGCATTTCCATTAGCTTGGCAAATGTTGCGTGCCGATAGGTAGGGGAGTTCCCAACTTCATCAACATCAATGTCATATCTTACGCCCTCTCTTGCTTCTTTTAGGCGTTCTGAATCAAGCTCTATATCCTGCCCAAGTATTCGTTTAAACTTTGCGTCTTCGAAATGTTCCAGCATCATATCTATAATCTGCAAGCCTATGGCTTTCTGCATCATATTGAAGTTGTTGCCAATCTCTGCTACTCCCGCAAAGCCCTGCTTTTGGCGGAGCTGTATAACTTTGCCGGACTCGGAGCGACTGTCTATCATGCCAAGCATGTCGGGATTTATTCCCACAGAGTTAATGTCGTTGCTAAACATTCCCTCAAGCTGAACTTCCGAAGCAGGCAACGAGGGTTGAGACATTTGCTTAACTTCTCTGCCCGGCTTCTTAAAGAGGAAAGTTACTTCTCCGCCTGCGTTGCGATAGGGGTTAATATCGTCAATAGACCCTTTGTCTGCAATATAACCGCCAAGTGGCATCTTTTGTGTTGTCTTCATCATAGCAGAACGACGGGCGTTTTTCTCTCTCTGTGGGTCCTTTAGGGACCTTACGATGCCGGAAACCTTTTCCTCCCAGTCCTCCTCCGTGTAATCATAGAAGCCAAAAGCGGGAAAGAATGGGAATTTATTATTACTGCAATATGGGTTCTCTATGGTATCAATGAGAGTGTTCTTGCCTATAAGGGTGGAAAGCTTTATCACCTCTTCCATTTTCTCTATAGCGACATAATCAGGGTTTTGGAAAAGGAAATCTCCAAGCTCTTCCGAAGTTCCTGTCCATCTTTTTTTCCGTGTTGGATTGTATCTATCTAAAACATAGGTTTTAAGTTCCGAGTCCTTATGCCAAAACTCTTTAACTGTTATAATCTTGCCTCGGTCATTTGATATATTATTAAATTTCGTATCGCTTGTATCTCCTGTTTTGACTTCAAGGGATATGTCTGAAGCATATTCAGGGTATATGTTTTTGAGCACATCTTTATCAACTTGCTTAAATCGTATTATATAACCACAATCGGAAAGGTCTATATTAGTAAAATGCGGGTCGGGATAAATGTTAAATGGTGATTCATTGCTAACTTTTATATCACCGGAAACATAATCATTGTCAAAATCTATGTAAGTATGTAGCCAACCAAGTCCTCCAATCAAAACATCTTTGTATGCATAGTTGGATTTATACGGGACATTCTCTGAGTCCCATATCCATTTAAGCATGGCCGTTAAAACTTCGCCTATATATTCATCTCCTCCCTCTACAGGAAAGGCTCTGAGGTCGGGACTGCTTTGTATTCGCAAGCCCACCATGACATCTACATGTTTTTTAATTACATTTATCGTTATGGGAATTGCTCCCCTTTCTTGAAATTTTCTAAGGTCTCCTGACTTCCATTGTTTAGAATTATAAAAGTCGTGGTCTTCTCCCATGGCTTGACGCAAAGCACTGAAAGAATTTTTAGACTCGTTAAAACATTCGTTAATATGTTTGATTATATTCTTATCATTCATAATAGAAAACCACTTTGCCAAGAAGTTCCAGTGTTCGATGGTCGAAGATATTCGCAAAAGAAAGGATCTGATTTTATCTCTGTAACTTCTGCTTTTTTCTCCGGTCTCACTACATCTAGCTTATTGTCTAAAATTCGAGACATGGCGTCGAGCATGTCATCATGAGCCTTATTATGAGGAAACTTGCTATATTCTTCCTCTATAAATTCACCAATAAGTTCTCTTTCCTCTTCGTTTGAATCTGTATATATAAGCTCTCTGGGAAGTAGAAGATTCTTTTTTCTGAATAGTGGGCGCAGTTTTTCAATTCGTGTTCGCTTGCTCTCAGTGTTCCCTCCGAGTTCAATTATGTGAATATATGTATTTTCGTCGTCCATACGAAGCTTAAAGAAGTCAATGTCTGATTGCATGGAATATCTTTCATAGCCTACCTCTTCGGGCTCATGTTCCAGATATAACTCTTTGAGTTTATTCCACCGTTCTCCGACATCCAGCTTGTCACGAACGAGGTCAACGAGATAATATTGTCCTTTATAATCAATGCCTATAACCGCAAAGACTGAATAGTCAGACCGTTTGCCTTTACTGTTGGCAGGGTCAACGAGTAAGTATTTATTGAGATTAGAGGGGAGTTCGTTGTAATAAGTTAGCCAAGACAGGGCGAAGCCTCTGTTTGTTGTAGCTGTGGGGTCTTGCAACATTTGACTTGAGTATATGAATGTTTCTTGATTCTCAAGTTTGTGGTCCAGCTCTTCCCTTGTCTTAAATACAGGAATACCGCCAATAACTCCCTTGCCCGTTTTGTCAATCTCTGCGGGATATAATAGAACTTTCCATTTGTCTTTTTTAATCAAATCGCCGTAGATGTCGGCAATATCGTACCGAGTACCAATGACACGCCGTCTTGCGTTGCCTTGCCCAAGGTTGTCCATCATCTTAAAAGCGTCTTTGACTTTTTGGAGCTGCTCAACTGTTGCAACATTGTCAGGAGTCACCGGGTCGTCTATTACCATGTCGGTAAAGTGCGAGCCCGTGGGTTGGTTTTCAATCAAACCAAAGGCAGAGAAAGACGCCTCTCTTACTCTAGATGTTCTTTTAACATAAAGCCCGTCATCTTCGTTCCACTTAATAGATTCCCTTATCGGCTTTTTATAAAAAATATCCGGCCATGCAGAACGCAATAACCAGTTCTGTTCCATGTTAGACTTAATAACCCGCAAGTGTTTTTTTGCCTCTTTGCGCTCAAAACTGAAAATAGCAATAGTCCTATTCGGGTCGTGTATTATTTCATGCAGTGGCAGTGCATGCGTTAGCAGAGAAGAATTGTGTGTAGGAAAAAAATCTTTACCTGCTAAATATATACCGTCAGAATTTTCAACTTGAATACATGACATAGGCTCAGGTTCAATAGGAATACAGCTTTTTATGAATTTTCTTCTTGTGGGTTTTTTGTTTTTACATCTTTCAATTTTTCTCTTAAGTCTAAACGGAGGAAAATCTTTGTGTGCCTGAAAAGAAACAATATAAAAAACATAATCTTCATTGTTTACTTTTTGAGTATAACTATGTTTTTTAGGATTCAAGCCAAGAGAGCAACATAATTCAAACACATCATCGATTAACCTTTTGTTTATATTTGTAAATCCTGCAGTCCCCCTATTGTTACAATGTCCATCTGTATCCATTAGCCCCTGCAATAAACTCCACCGCTGTTCAGACGAGCCTCGTAAATATTCAAAAGGAATATGTTTATTTTTAAAAACATTTATTTTTTTTAACTTTACTCTAAATCCTCTCTTTTGGTCTCCCTTGGCTGTACTATCTATGTAAAATAAACCAGAAGAATTATTGCTTGATTTCCCCTCTTTAACAGGATAAAAGGAAGATATTTCTTTTATAATATCTAAATCCTCATATCCACATGTTATAGTATTGGAATCACTTGAACCATCCCCCAACCATGCCCCCAGGGTATAAGGTTCAATTAACAGTTCTTTTTCAGGAAGCTCCAAAACAGTTCCCATATTTAAAGAAAGTCTTTTATCAGGGAAATGCTCGTGCAAAGCAATTTCCTCCGTTGTCATAATAACGGTTTCCCTATAAATACGCTTATTTGTGCCGGAGATTCTTTTTCTGGTTCTTTTTTCTATTGGCCATAAATGTTTTGCTCCTGCTTTTATTTTAGAGCCGTCTGTAAATTCTATCAAATAGGCTTCGCCAGTAGTATATACGGGGGTTTTAGCCACTACCTTGGTAGGTTTCCCATCAGAACCAAAGACTTCATCTCCAACTTTCAGGTCTCCATGTTTCGACCAACCAGAAGGAACAGGAACAGGTTCATCTACACTGAGCATTTTAAAATGTTCACGCGCCCATAAGCTGAGAGTGTAATTAGTTCCGTTATCCTGTATCTCATTACATCTTGCGAGGAGGAAAGGGTGAGCTATAGGCATACCAAGAACATAAAAGGCGAAGAAGAAAAAATCTTCCTCTCCAAATTCACGGACTAAATCAAGATAGTCTTCCTCTTTGCCTCTATCCTTCAAGTCCTCTAAATCGGTGATAATCTCCGGGTAGGGGTTCCGAAAATTATCGCTGTGGATTCCCATTTCCTTGAGTATTGGATTGACCAATGAGGGAATCAGAAGTAAATTTGTGTACAACATATACAAACTTGCGTATAGCAAACATGGGTTTATATGTCAAGTTCTTTATTTCAGTTAAATAAAGTTTTAAAATTTTGACATCCTTCCTTGGGGGATAAAGCGCAATCCTCGCAACCATTGTGAGAAAAATATGTTTTTTCTAAATTTTTCCATTCTTTTGAATATCTTTGTTTCTCTTCACTACTAAGTTTATGCCATTTTTTATGCCACTCAAGAGAACAATAAAATCTAACAAGTTCTTTTAAACAGTAGTCATACAGATGTATGCCACAATATTTTTTATCTTTTTTACCGTGTACAATTCTAAAAAATAAAACTCCATCATAGTAAACCTTTTTGATTATCAAAGCTTTTTTACAATAAGGACAAACGGGCAATTTACAATCGGGAAAATCATTTTGCATAATTTTAAAAAACCAATACCGCCAAAACTCCGCCCAGGACATAAAACAATACATCTCTAAAGCGGTCTAACTTCCAAAGCTTTTCATGCTTGCCGATGACCTGCCATGCCTCCACCGCTATCCCCAGGGCAAGACCAAGCCAGAGGGCTTGCACTGAACCTATAATTTGATAGGCAAAAAAGACTGTCCAAAATCCCCACCAAGCATGGACATGCTGATATGCTATTTCTTTTTTATTCCAATTCATTTTATTCTCTCCTCAATATATTTTATTGCTTCAAAAATAACCATGGCTACTTGCGGGACGATTGCGTTTCCGAGGGCTCTAATTCTGTCCATCCTATTGGGTACCCCATTATCTCCTCCACAAAAGATGGATTCAGGCATACTTTCTCCAAAGGTAAATCTTTTTTTAAGGCAAGTCTCACTGCATATCCTGGCAAACTGTCCCGTTTTGCAGAGCTCGGGGGAAGAGACGAATTG
>PDWI01003378.1_pt1 | contig 22577 bp, 15 predicted proteins | sample 1430891 | NCBI WGS metagenome assembly PDWI01 (sample SAMN01162508, study PRJNA174530) | Oral metagenome, whole genome shotgun sequencing project. | biome: Marine environment; feature: Marine mammal; material: Swab sample of the gingival sulcus; isolation source: swab sample of gingival sulcus... | reverse complement strand
GCTACTTTTAGACAGTCTTGACTTTCACCGCGATTGACAGCGAGTACGCGGTGCGCAGGCATTTTAGCGGCATTTTCGCTGTAATCTAAATACATATCATAGGTGCCTTTGGGGTCGGTTTGCTTGCCAGCAGCCGTTACGAGCATCGCCTCTTTTTCATAAAATTTGCGCAATGCTTTACGCAAGTCGGCATTGTCAGAATAGTATTCTGCCAAAATATCGACTGCGCCAGCGCAGGCGTCTTCAAAAGTTGCAACCCCTTTATCAGTTGAAATAAATTGTTTCGCCCGCTTGTCAATTGCCTCAATGTCTTCACTTAATAGCATGAGATTCGCCAATGCCTCTAAGCCTTTTTCTTTGGCAATTGTGGCACGGGTGCACCGCTTAGGCTTATAAGGGCGATAAATATCTTCAACGACGGACAACTTATCAGCTTTTTTTAACGCGCTGTCAATTTTTGGCGTCATTTTACCCAATTCACTGATTAAGCGATGCACCTCGTCGCGTTTCGCCTCTAAATTGCGCAAATAAGTTAATCTGTCGTTTAGTTCTCTTAGCTGAACGTCACTGAGAGAACCCGTGATTTCTTTGCGATAGCGCGCAATAAAGGGAATCGTATTGCCCTCGTCAATTAGCTGTACCGTTTTTTCTACCTGTGAAACTTTAATGCTGAGTTCATTTGCTATCTGTTGGAACATTGCTTTCATAAATACCTCTTATTATTATATCATGCTGCGCTGGCGTTTGCTCGCCTTGACGACTTCAATGACGACAAATGGCACTAAGCCCAAGCCAAAGGCAATTGCAAGTTCTGTTGTCGTCAATAATTTCAATTTAAAAATAGCGCGCAACGCCGGCACAAAGTAGACAACTGCCATCGCTAAAAACGACACCAGAACACCTTGATTGAGCCTTTTATTCCTAAATATGCCTATTTTAAATAGCGATTGACTGCGACTACGTACATTGTAACTGTGCACCAATTGAGCAAAACTGAGCGTTAAAAAGGTCATTGTGCGGGCAGCTACTTCGCTGTCACGTAAGCCAATCATAAAGGCAGCTAAACTTAAACTACCAATCATGACGCCTTGTAAGAGAATATCAACCATCAAGCCGTCGCCTAAAATCGACTGTTCAGGGTCGCGCGGTTTGCGCTTCATAATACCGATTTCACTGGCTTCTACCCCCAATGCTAAAGCTGGAAAAGAATCAGTTACCAGATTGATCCATAAAATATGTATGGCAAGTAGTGGTGTTGGCAAATTGGCAATTATCGCCAACAGTAGTGTAAATATTTCGCCCGTATTGGAAGACAATAAAAAGTTAATCGACTTCTTAATGTTGTCATATATGGTTCTGCCCTGTTTAATGGCAGCGACAATGGTTGTAAAGTTATCATCTGTTAAGATTAAATCGCTTGCTTCTTTCGAGACATCTGTACCTGTGATGCCCATGGCACAGCCGATATCTGCCGCTTTTAAGGCGGGCGCGTCATTGACGCCATCGCCTGTCATGGCGACAATTAGGCCCTTTTCTTTAAGCATTTTAACAATGCGCATTTTATGTTCTGGGTTAACGCGCGCATAGACTGCAACCGTGTCGATGACAGCGCCAAATTGCTGATCTGATAAGGCGTCGAGTTCGCTGCCCGACAACGCTGATTTGCCAGGTTCTAAAATGCCCAGTTGATTGGCAATGGCAACGGCCGTATCTTTATAATCGCCCGTTATCATAATGGTTTTAACCCCTGCTAAATGAGCTGTTTGTACAGCGGCTTTCACTTCGGGGCGCGGTGGGTCTATCATGCCCGTTAAGCCAATAAATGTCAAGTCGGTTTCTACTGAAGCGCTGTCAACTTTTTCGGGTAATTGTTTTAATGTGCGCACGGCGTAACCCAACACGCGCAGTGCTCTCGCAGACTTTTCAGCAATTGCTGCACTCATTTGTTTGCGCATATTGTCATCTAATGGCAACTGTTGACCGTCGTTGTAATAGCTGGTGCAGCGCGCCAGTAATTGGTCGGGCGCGCCTTTAACATAAGCGGTTAACCCGTTTTCTTCAATGATGGTCGTCATCAATTTGCGGTCTGAATCAAATGGCACTTCGGCAACGCGCTGACCGACAAGCGACTGCTGCGTGACGTCGTACAGCATACCCATGACAATTAAAGCTGTTTCAGTTGGATCGCCAATTTGCTTTTGTTCGCCGTCTTCTATTCGCACCGTGCCGTCATTACAGTAAACAGCCGTCTTTATCAATAATTCATCATGCGCTGAAAGCGCTTTTAAGTCATCAATTTTTTTATCGTCGTCGCTATACAGTTCGACAACTGTCATTATATTTTGGGTCAGTGTACCCGTTTTATCAGAACAAATCACAGAGGCAGAGCCGAGCGTTTCAACAGCAGGCAGTTTTCGAACAATGGCATGCGCTTTAAACATTTTTTGCACGCCCATTGCCAAGACTATGGTCACAATGGCGGGTAGCCCCTCAGGAATAGCGGCTACCGCTAGCGAAATTGCCACCATCATCATTTCGTAACTGTCACGGCCTTGAAAATAACCGATTACAAAGATTAATAAACAGATGACAATGGCTGCTATGCCGAGCATTTTACCCAGTTCTGCCAGTTTAATTTGCAGTGGTGTCTTTTCATCTTCTTCGGAATCGAGCATGCCGGCTATCTTGCCAATTTCAGTTTGCATGCCTGTCGCTGTCACCAACATTTTAGCGCGCCCTGCTGCAACGCGCGAGGTCGAGAACGCCATATTGTGCCGATCGCCAAGTGGTAATTCTTCACTTTGTATGACATCAGCATGTTTGTCTACTGGCAATGATTCACCAGTTAATTGCGATTCTTCAATGCGCAGTGCTGCCGTTTCAACCAGCCTGCCATCAGCTGGTACGACATCTCCCGCACTTAATAGCACGATGTCACCGACGACAATATCTGGCGACGGCAACTTTTGAACCGTACCATCGCGCAGCACTTGTGCTTCGGGCACCTGCATGTTTTTTAACGCCTGCATTGATTTTTCGGCATTGTTTTCTTGTACAAAGCCCAATACGCCATTTAGCAAGACAATCGCCAGTATGATAAAACCATCAGCGACCTCATGTGTAAAAAAGCTGATTAATGCCGCACCGATTAATATCCAAATCATAAAGTCTCGAAATTGATTGATAAAGCGCCTTAATGGCGAAATGCCTGCCTTTGCCGTCAGTGCATTGGCGCCATTTTTTTGCAGTCGACTAAGCGCTTCGCTTGTGCTTAAGCCCTGCTCTATATCACTTTTCAATTTTTGAACAACTTCTGCCACTTGTTTATTATACATAGTGCCTCCCAAAATTGGTTATTACTCTCTAGTATTTTATACCACAAACTGACCAAAGGAAACTAAAAACACGCTTAAATCTACTATTTGATCTAAGCGTGTTTGCTTGTTTATAATTATTTTAAACTATTTCTTTACGCTGACATGTATTGGATAACCCTCGATAATATGAGCGGCTTCGGCGAGCATTTCCGAATTTGTCGGGTGCGGGAACACCGCATTGGCAATTTCATGTGCCGTGCCCTCGAGTTCCATCACCATCAACGCTTGCGATATTAAGTCTGTTGCAACGCCACCGACAATGTGCACGCCTAAGATTTCGCCGATTTTTTCGTCGGTTATAATCTTGAGTACGCCATCTGTATCGCCACTAGCGAGTGACTTGCCATTTGCCATTGCGCGAAACTTAGCCACTTTGTATTCGATGCCCTTTTCTTTGACTTGTTCTTCTGTCAAGCCAATTGAAGCCGCCTCAGGAAAGCCATAGACACAAGCCGGAACCCTGTCGTAGTTAATGATGCGTGGTTTACCCATTATGTGGTCAAGAGCGGCAAAGCCTTCAGCTGACGCCATGTGAGCCAGTTTAATTGGTGACGACATGTCGCCAATTGCATAGACCCCTGCTAAACTTGTCTGATAGTATTCATCAACTTTTACGCTGTTTTTGTTCATTTCAAGATTAAGCGCTTCAATGCCTTTAGTATTGGCAGACCGCCCCATAGAAACTAACACAACATCGCCGGTTTCTTCTAACACTTTGCCGCCTTTTTCAAACTTAACTGTCTTGCCTTGCACCTCAAGTAGTTTGGTATCAGTAATGACATTGATACCCGCTTTAACGGCAACTCTTTGCATGGTTTTTCTGACATCTTTATCCATGCCCGACAAAATTGTCTTTGAACGCTGCAAAATGGTTACATCAGTGCCCAACGCATTAAAAATTGTGGCAAATTCAAGCGCAATAACGCCGCCGCCAATGACGAGTAGCTTTTTCGGCTGCGCTTTAAGGCTTAACATGCCCGTTGAACAGACCACGTCTTTTGCCTGAAAGGCTTCTTGAAGCCCTTTGACATTGGGAAAAGACGGCGATGACCCCATTGCCAGTATGATATTCTTGGCTTCGTATACCGTATCATTGGCTTTAATGCGCTTGGCATCTAGTATTTCAGCGAAAGCTTCGACTAAAGTAATGCCTTTATTTCTGAGCAAAATTTTAACATTAGATGTCAGCTTTTCAACGATGTCGTCTTTGCGCGCCATCAGCACTTGCCAATCGACCGTTGGTTCTAATTTGTCAGCTAATTTGATACCAAAGCTTTCGGCTTCGTTTATTTCGCTCAACAGATGCGCACTTTTTAATAGTGCCTTTGTTGGTATACAGCCGACGTTTAAACAAACGCCACCAATGTATTCTTTTTCAAAAATGACGACTTTGTAGCCGAGTTCGGCGGCTTTAATCGCCGTGACGTAACCGCCTGGCCCCGCGCCGACAAAGGCGATATCAAATTTATTCATCTTTTACCTCAATTCAAAATCAGTTGCACTTTACGCGACAGTATTTTAGAGAGCGTCAGTACAAATCGGCTGACTTCAGCGCCATCGATTATACGATGGTCAAAAGATACAGAAAGTGGCAATGTATAAGCAGGGACGACATTGTTATCTTGATCAAACACTGCTTTTTTGTAAATTCTGCCGACGCCAACTATGGCTGCCTCTGGGTGGTTAATAACTGGTGTGCCAAACATGCCAGCAATCGAGCCATAATTCGAAATGGTAAATGTACCCCCAGTCATTGAATCTAACGCTAGTTCGCGCGCCTCTGCCTGTTCTGATAGCGACTTAATTGTGTTGTGTATTTCTAAAATGCTCATTTTGTCAACATCTCTTAACACTGGCACGGCAAGACCAGCTGTCGTGTCAATTGCTATGCCGATATTGTAAAAGTGCTTAATCAAAATTTCTTTGTTTTCTTCGTCGAGTTCACTGTTCATCATTGGGTGTTGTTTGAGCGCTGCTGTAACCGCCTTGACCACAAATGGCAAGAACGAAATTTTAGTCGACTGATCAACCAGATCGCTGTTGATTTCTTTGATGAGCTGCCAAACTTCTGTGACGTCTATTTCGTACATTGCCGACGTGTGCGGTATTGTGTACTTAGACTTAACCATATTTTTGGCAATTGTCTCTCTGATTTTGCTCATTTTAATTCTTTCAATGCTGCGTTCAGCGCTTTCTGACCTTACCGTTTGTACTGGCTTAGCCGCTTTTGTATTTGAATCAATATACTTTTGAATATCTTCTTTGGTCACGCGACCCAATCGACCGGTGCCAGTAACTAAATTGATATCTACGCCTGAAACCTTTGCAAAATTTCTGGCAACTGGTGTCGCCAGTGCCTTTGCTGGTTTTTTTTCTGCACTGGTTTTGTCGGTATGATAGCTTTCAAGTATTTGATCAGAAACTTTGATGTCGCCGACAACGCTAGCACCATCAGCTTTTTCTGCTTCAGCTGGTTTTTCGTCTTGTGCAACTTGTTGTGGTTCTGTTGCCGTTTCAGCTTCTGCTGTTTTTTGTGGTGCAGCTGCTGTTTCAGCAGCCGCCTCAGAGCCGTCGTCAATATCAACCACTAAATCGCCAACTTTAATTTCACTGCCCTCTTCAAAGTATATTTTTTTAATTGTACCCTCAACTGGCGTTGTAATATCGGTGGTAAATTTATCGGTTTCAACTGAATATAGTTCTTGACCCTCTGCCACTTGGTCACCTTCTTTTACATACCATGTACAGAGCAGTGCTTCATGAATGCCTTCACCCACATCAGCAAACTTAAACTTATACATATGATTATCCTTTCTAGTAATTAATGACTTTTGTTAGGTTGTATGCAATATAATTTGCCTCAGGCAAATGATGATGTTCGCCTCGCGCCAGCGGCACGATAACATCAAGTCCTGTAATTCTAGTTGGTGGCGCCTCTAAATGTAAAAATGCCATTTCGTTAACTGATGCAATAATTTCAGCGGCTGGTCCAAACGATTTAACCGCTTCAGTGACAACGGCAATTTTACCAGTTTTCTTAACTGATGCCATAACGGTATCTTTGTCCCAAGGCGAAATCGTTCTGAGGTCAATTAATTCGATACTGACATCTTCTTTTTCTTCAATACTTTTAATCGCCTTAAGCGACTCGTTAATCATTGCACCCCATGCGACAACAGTTAAATCACTACCCTCTTTAACAACCTGTGCCTTACCAAGTTCGACAGTGTAGGCATCATCTGGTATCTCTTGTTTACCAAAGCGATATATTTTCTTTGGTTCCATAAATATAACTGGATCATCTGACCTGATTGCCGCTGTTAAAAGCCCTTTTGCATCATATGGGTTTGACGGAATAACCAGTTTTAAGCCGGGTAAACTGGCGAACATCACCTCTAGGCTTTCAGAGTGACACTCAAGCGCTCTGATACCGCCACCATAAGGCATTCTGATTACCATTGGCATTGTAAAAGCACCTCTTGAGCGGTTGCGCATTCTGGCAACGTGAGATGCAATTTGGTTAAAACCGGGAAACATAAAACCACTAAACTGAATTTCAACTACTGGTCTCAACCCATTAATCGCCATACCAACAGCTGTACCAACAATCGAAGATTCTGCTAATATGCTGTCAAAACAGCGCTTTTTACCATATTTTTGTTGTAGTCCGACTGTGGCTCTAAAAACACCACCCTCGTTACCAACGTCTTCACCGAAAACAACAATGTTCTCATCTCTTTGCATTTCGAGATCGATCGCGTTTGTCACCGCGCCTATTAAAGAATAAAGTCCCATTGTTCCCCCAATCTATTTAGTATCCGCATAATACTGCTGTCTGTCTGCAAGCTGTCTGTCGAGTTCTGCTGTCATTTCACTATAAGTGTACTTAAACACTTCTGCTAGTTCGACATCATTATTATTTTCGACATCTGCAAATATGCGCTTAAATTCTTCGTTAAATTCACTTTCAAATGCACTGCGCTTTTCATCTGACCACGCCCCTATGCTGACTAAGTACTTGTCAAATCTGTCGATTGGGTCTTTTTTGCGCCATGTGTTTTCTTCTTCTTCTGTACGATATACTCTGGGGTCATCTGATGTGGTGTGCGGCCCCATGCGGTAAGTATAGCATTCAATCAGTGATGGCCCTTTACCAGCACGCGCTAAATCAGCCGCTTGCTTAGTTGCCGCATAAACGGCAAAAATATCATTACCATCAACGACAATACTTCTAATGCCATATGCTTTGCCCTTTTCAGCAAATGTCTTTGTTTTCGTTTGACTTGTCGTCGGCGTTGAAATTGCCCACTGATTATTTTGAACGACAAAGATATTCGGCGTATTGTTAATTGCCGCAAAGTTTAACGCTTCGTGAAAATCACCTTGTGAAGTTGATCCATCACCCATGTAACTGATGACAACTTCATCTGTCGCACGATAATTAGCAGCGTAACCAATGCCCGCTGCGTGTTGACATTGTGAAGCTAGCGGTACACAAAACGGCGTCATTTTTAAGCCTTTTGGCACGCGCGAGCCCTCTTCGTTACCCGACCAATAATACAGTATATTTTTTAAAGGATAACCAAAATAGAGCCAGGCACCCAGTTCGCGATAAGCCGGAACCAACCAGTCTTTCTCTTTATCGAGCGCTGCCACTGAGCCCACTTGAGATGCCTCTTGACCAAAATTAGGTGCAAAGGTTAACATTCTGCCCTGCCGCTGCATTTTAAGCATTCTTTCATCGATAATTCTTACCATTTTCATGTGTTTGAGCATTGCTACTAATTGTTCTTTTTTTAAATCGGGAAGTAAGCTTTTATCAATTACCCTACCGTTTGCATCCAGTATGCTGAGGGGCGCCCCCTTACTGGTTCGAAATGCTTCAAAATACATAGATACCTCCTTATAAATAAGTTTGAACGAGCATTATATTATTTAACTATGGTTAATTGAAAATTGTTATCAAATAATCTCTCTATTATCATATACCCTAAAGTCAACTGAATATATCTAAATCTTTTCTATATTTTTAAAAGTGCGCTGTTTATTTCAATGTTTTTTACGTATTAATCTAGCAATATTGTCACAAATTAAAAAGCCATATTATCCTTATGTTTAAGGTATATGGCTTTTTTTATCAGCAAATTTTTTCTAAACCCCATTATTTCAACACTTCTAAGCCTCGCCGTCTTGCTTCTTTGACATCAATACTATAGTCTCCACATGCATTGAATGAGCAAACATGTCAACGGGAATAACCGTCTCTAGTTGGTAGCCGCTTTCGGCTAGAAATTTAACGTCTCGTGCCAATGTGCTCGGTTTACAAGAAATGTAAACGATTTTTTGGGGGGCTATTGTCACGATTGCTTGCAAAACCTTTTGGTCGGCGCCTTTACGCGGTGGGTCTAAGAAGACAATTTCAGGTTGCGGGTACTTTTGTAGCCAAGTTGGTACTATGGCTTCGGCAGCGCCTTCGATAAACGTGACGTTGTTTATTTGATTGCGTGCAGCATTGGCTTTGGCATCAACAATTGCCTGTGGCACAATTTCATTGCCATATACCCATTTGGCGTGTTTGGCAATCTGCAAGGTAATGCTACCGGCACCGCAGTAGATGTCCCAGACAATTTGATCACCTGTCAAACCTGCTAGCGCAATCGCTTTATTGAACAATTTGACAGTTTGAATCGGGTTAACTTGAAAAAAACTTGCCATCGATAGTTCGTAATCGACTTCACCAATTTTATCGATGATTGTCGCTTTGCCATATAGCTTTTTATACTGCTGACCTAAAATGCGATTGCCTTTGCGCGGATTAACATTGTGCATCACACTGACAATTGACTGATGTTGCTTGACGAGCTGCTCAATTAATACTTCAACATGAGAAATTTTAGGCGTTCGAGTAATGATGCCAATCATATGCTCACCATAATTGGTCGACCGTATCATCATGTGGCGCAGTTGACCTGTATCAGTTTTTTCATTATAGGCCGTTATATTGTATTTTTCAGCCCACGACTCAACAATGCTAATAACCGAACGACATATATCGGTTTGAATTAAACAGTCGTCAATTGCAACTAGTTGATGACTGCCCTTTTGGTAGAGCCCTAACTTAAACTTGCCATTGATCATTGCTGCTGGTAAAAGCGCCTTATTGCGATAGCGATAAGGGTTTTTCATGCCTATAATTGGCTCTGAACGATATGCCGTTTGACCCGCAATGCGCTGCATGGCGTCATATACAATGGTCGATTTGAGGTCAAGTTGCTTATAATAGTCAATATGTTGCACACTACAGCCACCGCAGCGTGCGCTAAAACGACAAGGCGGCGCTATTCTAAATGGTGAAGGTTTATTTATTGTAACGATGCGCCCGCGCGAGTACGCCTTTTTTTGCTGCACGATGTCGATCGTTAGATTGTCGCCAACAACGGCGCCATCAACAAAGCAAACCTTGCCATCAATGCGCCCTACGCCCTCGCCGCGTTCGTTAACTGCAATTATTTCGATTTCAATATTATTTTGTTTATTCATACGCTTTCCTTGTTTATTTTATAAAATCATTATACATGATATTCACCAAGTATCACAGAAAAAAACAGCTGAGCATTTGCTCAGCTGTTCAATCGTTTAGCTTTGTTTCGAGGTGTTCATTAGATTTTAAATACAGCAACTTCTGATTGTAGTTCGCTGGCAATGTCAGCTAAATTATGACTTGCATGTGAAATATCATCAATTGACTGCGTTTGCGTGTCAACGCTGGCGCTAACTTGTTGCGATGTTGCAGCATTTTCTTGCGCAATTGCCGAAAGATTTTCAATGACGCCAAGAATCTGCCGATTATTCTGTTCGATTTGCTTAGAACTTTTATTGACCTGCTTGACAATTGCTTGTCCATCGGCAACCGCCTGTTCGATTTGATCAAATTTTTCTTTTGTAATGACCGTTTGATTATTTTGATTGGCTACGATCGCACCAACTGATTCCATTCTATCAACTGCGCTTTGCGCTTTTTGTTTGAGCGATTCAATAATCACCCTTATTTCGTCGGTAAACTTGGTAGAATCCTCAGCAAGCTTTCTAATTTCTTCGGCTACAACTGCAAAACCCTTACCCGCTTCGCCAGCGCGTGCTGCTTCAATTGCCGCGTTGAGCGCCAATAAATTTGTCTGATCAGCAATTGATTGTATCATTTCTGACGCCTTAGAAATAGTTTCGGCACTCTCATTGGTTTCAATAATTGTCTTATTGACAAAATAGGCTTCTTCTTTGCTCTTATCTGTCAAGTTTTGTAAATCAATCAGGGCTGCCTTACCTTCGTCTTTTTTAAGGTTAATATTTTCAATTGCCTGTTTCAGTTTCTCTAATATATCGACCATTTCTTTTAGCGACTTCGTATTTAGTTCAACACTTAAAACGGCTTCGGTTGTGTCATGGGCTTGGCCACTGGCACCATCGGCGATACTGCCAACGGCTATCGCCACTTCTTTAGCGCTCTCATTGGTACTTTGCGCCTTGGTTGTTAGCCGTTCTGCTGTTGCCGCTGTATCACCAGCGTGTTTTGTAATATTGGCAACAATTGTTCGCAAATTATTAGACATTGTATCCATTGCTTTAGTGAGCACGCCAATTTCATCTTTATTGTTAATGGTTTTATCATCAAACTGCACCGTTAAATCAAAGTCGGCAATTTGTTTAGCATTTTCTGAAAGCACGACAATTGGCTTGGCAATATATGATGCTATCATATAAATGATAAAACCTAATATAACTGACAACACTAAAGTAGACAACACCATTTCCATCAGTAATTTGTCGGATTGTGCTAAAACTTCATGCTTAGGTGCTCTCAATGAAAAAAACCAATCGGTATTTTCAACTGGATGTGAAGCATAAAAATAATCAGAATCGGTTGCAATTTCAAAAAACTTACTTTTTTCTAGTAGTATTTTTTTACCAACTTCATTATATTTACCATTGGCAACTTTATATATATTATCACCCGGCTGATACTTAGAATGAGAAATAACATTGCCATCGTTTTGTATGATAAATGAAACACCCGAATCATATATTTTAATATTTTCTCTGAATTTACCAATATCCGTTAAGTCGACATCTACACCCACAACAGCAGCAATTTCACCATTTTGCATAACAGGCGCTGCAATTGTAACGACAGTCATTCCGTCGGTACTCAAATAAGGTTTTGTCAATATTGTTTTACCTCTGGTTAACACATCTTTATACCAGCTTCTGGTCGTGCAGTCGAAGTCTTCTGGTACCTCCGCTAAAGGATAAAAAAATGTTTTGTCTGGGTAGCCAATATAAAGACTTTCAAATCGCTTAACCGTTTTACTGAGGTCTACAACCATTTTTTCCGTCGCTTCTTTATCACTGATATCAGACTTTGTAAACTGTGCTGCGACAACTTCCATTCTAGTAATATCTTCATTTATAAGTTTCGAAATATAAATAGCATTCTTTTCTGCGATGTTTCCCATTAAATCTTGACCATCAGAAATGAGTATCTGATTAGAAAATCTAAACGCAAAGAATGTTAGAATAGCAAAAGATAATAAAATAGGAATGATGATTAACACGAGTAGTTTTTGTTTCATTTTCATAAATGCTCCTCCATTTTGCGAATGTAATCAATTTAAGTGCCTAGAATATGTACATAAAAGAGAATCTAAAAAAATATAACAACTTAACATCTCTTTGTATTGCAATGTTGTTATTTAATTTTATTTTTTCATATATCTTATCGGCAACAAGACGATTTTATTTAGCATTAATCTGTCAAATTTTTATCAGGCGAGCAAGCACATTTTTTGATTTTTTTGCTAAAATAACGCCGAAATTAATTTTAAATTAAAAAACATTTGCATTTTTTATGGCGATGGTTTAAAATGTTAACTGTTCGTGGGGGTATAGCGCAGTTGGGAGCGCGCTTGACTGGCAGTCAAGAGGTCAGGGGTTCAAGTCCCCTTATCTCCACCAAAAAAAGTTTATAGCCAAAGGCTATAGGCTTTTTTTATTGAAGGGGGCTTGAACCCTATGAGGGCACGGGCGTTAAGCAAAATAGTTCCACAGAACTATTTTGTAGCACGTGGTTCGAGTTGCCAATGGCAACGAAGAAAATGCAGGTGCGCAAGCGGCTGTCGTCCCCTTATCTCCACCAAAAAAAGTTTATAGCCAAAGGCTATAGGCTTTTTTTATTGAAGGGGGCTTGAACCCTATGAGGGCACGTGCTATGTAATAAGCGCTCAACAACAGGCGAGCGCTTATTACAATGAAATTTGCCTCCTGTGTCTGCAAGTGAAATATGCCTTCGGCATATGAAATGTCGCTATCGCGACGTGAAATGTTACGTCGTAACATATTGCGCTTCGCGTATCTGAGAACAAATTTTATTTCAAGTGAGATGACAACGCTTGCGATTGTCAACAGCGCCAGTGCGCGGTGGAGCTGTGTTTTTACCGTAACGTTCTGCCATAGGCAGGTTGTACTAGGTAAAAATATAGCGGAACGATTTCAGCACCAGCTGTGTTTCAATCGCCGTAATAACAATAAAAAACCGAGATTTCTCCATGTTGATCGAAATGACTATGCTAGAAGATTTCTCGGCTCCGTACTGTGAACTTTACTAAAAAGAACACCTTTTTACTTTATAGTGCTTTCTTTTTCATATGCCCAATAAACTCGCGGTTTGAACTGGTGTGCTGCAGTTCTGCCAGTATTGTTTCGGTTACTTCTGTGACTGTCGACCTACTGAGCGCACGCCTGATGTTCCAAATGACGTCTAATTCATCACTACCAAGCAACAATTCTTCACGACGGGTGCCCGATTTATTGATGTCAATCGCCGGAAATACCCGCTTTTCAGAAAGCTGTCTCGAAAGCTGTAGTTCCATATTACCAGTGCCTTTAAATTCTTCAAAGATAACGTCGTCCATGCGACTGCCGGTTTCAATTAATGCTGTCGCTAAAATAGTCAAGCTACCGCCGCCCTCAATATTTCGTGCAGCACCTAAAAAGCGCTTTGGCTTGTAAAGGGCGCCAGGGTCTAAACCACCTGATAATGTTCTACCACTGCTGGGAATCACTAAATTATAAGCACGCGCTAGACGTGTAATTGAATCTAGTAATATGACGACATCTTTGCCCATTTCAACTAGCCCTTTTGCTCTGTTGTGTACCATTTCAGCCACTTTAATATGGTGCGATGGCAATTCGTCAAAGGTCGAAAAAATAACGTCGGCATCAATTAAGCGGCGCATTTCTGTTACTTCTTCTGGTCGTTCGTCGATCAATAAAACAATCAGTTCGATATCGCGATAATTTTTGCGAATGCTCTTCGCTATTTTTTGTAATAATATGGTTTTACCAGCTTTGGGCGGCGCAACAATTAAACCGCGCTGACCTTTGCCAATTGGTGCAATTAAGTCAATTAAGCGGGTCGCCATATCACTTTTAGACACTTCTAATTTTATTTGCTGATTGGGGTACATCGGCGTTAAGTCATCAAAATTTCGGCGGTGTTTTGCCGCTACTGGCTTTAAACCGTTGACGCTTTTTACATAGAGCAAAGCGCGAAACTTTTCACCTGTCTTTGGCTTGCGCGCAACACCGTGTACTTTATCACCTGTTTTAAGATTAAACTTTCTAATTTGCGATGGCGAAACATAAACGTCTGCATCACTCGACAGAAAATTTTTAAATCGCAAAAAACCAAAGCCTTGTTCGATTAAATCTAATACACCTTCAACTTCGTCATTGTCTTTATCATTAAAATCGGCCTTTTCTTTTTTTGCCTTGTCTAAATCGCTATAACTTTCTAATTTAGGGTTAAATTTGCCCGGTTTTTGAACAATCTGAGTTTGCATTTTTTGTTCTTCGTCATGTAATTCTAAAAGAAGATTAATCAATTCAGCCTTACGATATTTCATAACAGACTTTACACCGGCATGTTTAGCGATTTCTCTTAATTCGGTAAGTTTTAAAGCATTGAGTGCTTTTTGATTCATTGGATCCTCCATATTATTAGAAAAGAAAAGTGTTGCGCAGGTATATACTTATCATAGCATAAACCTATGGCGTTGACAATGCAATTAAGATACTATATTATTGCAATAGATAAGATTTGTTTTGGATAAAGTGAGTTTACCATGAATAAACAATTAATTGCTATACTATTGATAATTTGCCTGCTTTTGATAACGCCTTTTGCCGAATCCGTTGTCGATATCGAAGATTGCAAAATTACTATCAACGACGCTACCGTTCAGTTAGAAAACCCCGCCTATCTCGTAGACGAAGTCGCGATGTTGCCAATGCGAGAATTCTTTGAAAAACTGGGCGCTACGGTTAACTGGTACGAACAAACGCAGACAATTACAGCCTACAAGCACAATATGCAAATCAAATTGTCAATTGGCGATAACGTAGCATACCGCAATGGTAAATCGTTTAAGCTCAGCCATAAGCCAATTATCATTGATGACAAAACCTATATTCCTGCAAAATTTACGGCTGAATCTTTCGACATGAACTACAATTGTTCTAATAAAACCTTACAACTAAACGCGCGCGACACCAGCAAAAAATACTTTATTGATTTTATTGAATACAATAGCAGAGTTATCAACGAATATGATATGACCATTATTTTGCCTTATGGCTGGGTTGAACTTACCGACAACCGCTTTGGCATTGATGACAATTACGACGACTATTCGCTAGCGGTGCGACGTTTTGATAAACAAGCATTTGAAAACAAAAACCAATTTGTCAACTACTTTAAACAAAAGTTATTATCTGACAACCCCAACAAAATTACTTTTATCTATCAAAAGCGACTTTATACTGACGATTTTATATTTGACAGCTTCGGCTATTTCTATAATGGCACGAGCTCTAAGCGCATTGTCGACATTTATATACTCGAACGCGATGACTATTATTACATGTTTGAATGCGACGGTGAAGCCAATTCAGACATCCGCTACGTCCGTGAAATCGCCTACAATATATTAGATAAATTGCAATTTAATGCTGAAACAATCGAAAGTAGCGACGAACACTATTACGAGTATCCTGCTTTATTTGATGTTGGCTTATCTTTAGACGTACAGCTAATCTCTAATATGGAAGTGCAAAACTACCTGCTCTTTAGTGGTAAAATTGACAAGAAAGACAGCTACAGCAACTTATATGCAATTGTTTCAAAGGGTGATGAACAAATTGACTTTAAAATTGACATTGACAGCAACGGTCGTTTTAACGCCAAAATTTTCACACCGTTTGGCCTTGCCAAGCACAATGTTGCCATCTTTGGCAACAAAAAACGCGCCAAAGATGATTTACTAATGAAATTTAGCGTACTCAATTTATCGGCCGATCAAATAAAATACTTAATTCCATCTGAATTCGTGCAATCAAATGCAACCGAAGCACTGTCGCTATCAAGTTTTTTGACCTATGATTCAAATGGTGCTTACTTTAAGGCAAAAAAAATCTTCGACTATATTATCGAAGATATTACACTTGAAAACTTAACACTAAGTTCTTTAGAATCGTTGCGCAGTTCAACCGCTGTGATCACTGGTCGCCGTGCAACGCCACTAGAAATGTGTATCACGATGAGCGCACTGCTGCGCGCTTCAGATATACAGGCTAAAATTATCAGCGGTAAAATTAAAGGTAACAGCTACTATGTCGTCGAAGCCAACATCAACGGCAAATGGCGAATTTACGACCCTGTTAGTACCATTCAACTACAGCTCAACCCCACTTTGGCAGAAGCTAATAACAACACGGCAACACCGCTAAATAGTATCTATAACTTTTATCACGTCAAGCCCAACCTTTATTATGGACTATTTGACAGCTATCAAATATTAAACTACTAATTGTTAACGCCCAATTTTCTTGCTTTTCACACGCTTAAGGCGGAAGAAATCTTCGCGTTCTTTTTCTTCAAGCTCATCAGAAATGCGCTTGACTTGACCCGCAAATTTAGGAATTTGTATTTTTTCTAATGAATTGGCGCGTTTTTGTGTTTTATTAATCTCATTTGCCAATTTATAAATGGCATTTTCTATTTCTGCCAGTTGATACATTAAATACTTAATGCGATCAAACGACTGTATCGCCGTATCAAGTGATGGATTCGACCGAAAAAAACCGTAACTGGGATGATAGACCTCTTCTTGATAGACAAGTTCGGGTATCTCTACCCCCATGACGCCGCGCATGCGTACCTGAAAGTCTTTTTCAGGCGGTATCGCATAAGCAATATCACTAACTGCCGCTGACCCCATTGTAATATTGACATATTCTAAGGCGCGATACGCTTCACTAAACAGGCCAGACATTTGCGCCTGCACTTCTTTGGCACGATTAATTAGCAGCATAATTTCGCGAATTAAGACATTGCGCTTTTTATCGAGCAGTTCAAAACCACGCTCTGAAAATGCCAGCATACTCTTAGATTTTATTAAATTGGCCTTCGATGCAACAACCTTATTTGCCATCTTACCACCTATTCAATATAAATTGTAACTATTCAGTCAAGTTGTCATTTCGAGTCAAGGCATAGCCGTTATCGAGAGATCAATCAACGCTGTCATTTCGAGCGCTGCCGAGAAATCTCGGTTTTTGAATTTGAGATCTCTCCACGTTGGTCGAGATGACGCAAAGTAGTGCCTTTCGACTAAACTGTTACATAAAATTTATCTATCGTTTCATCATCTAAGCGCGAAAGCTCTGTCTTTGGCAACATTGACATCAGTTGCCAGGCAATTTCTAAACTCTCTTCAATCGAACGATTCTCGTGATAATCTTGTGTGACAAAACGCGCTTCAAACGCCTTGCCAAAAGCCAAGTATTTTTTGTCGGTCTCCGATAAGTCGTTTTCGCCAATAATTTGCGCCAATGCACGAATAGTTGGCACTTTCGAGTAAAGTGAAAAAATTTGGTTTGCGACATCAGGGTGTTCTTTTGTGGTATAGTCTTCACCAATGCCGTCTTTCATCAAGCGCGACAAACTTGGCAAGATATTAACTGGCGGATAAAAGCCATCGTTTGCCAAATCGCGCGACAATACAATTTGCCCTTCTGTAATATAGCCCGTTAAATCAGGAATTGGGTGCGATGTATCATCATTTGGCATCGTTAAAATTGGCAAATAAGTAATACTGCCCTTGTCTTCGCCAATTTTTCCCGCGCGTTCATACAGTGAAGCGAGGTCAGAATACAAATAGCCCGGATACCCCTTGCGCGATGGCACCTCTTCTCTAGCTGATGCAATTTCACGCAGCGCTTCACAATAACTGGTAATGTCTGTCATGACAACTAAAACGTGAAAGCCCTCTTCAAAGGCTAGGTACTCAGCAGCTGTCAACGCACAGCGCGGTATTGAAATGCGCTCAACAATTGGGTCATCTGCCAAATTTTGAAACATGACAACTTGTGAAGCTGCGCCCGACTCTTCAAACGCCTTCCTAAAAAATGCAGCATCATCGTGTTTTACGCCAATTGCAGCAAACACAATGACAAACGGGCGTTCTTCGCTGTCTGATACGCGCGCCTGTCTGACAATTTGAGCGGCTAGTTCATTGTGCGGTAGCCCATTACCCGAAAAAATTGGTAACTTTTGACCACGTATTAAAGTTGTTAACGTGTCAATTGTCGAAATACCCGTCTGTATAAAGTCGCGCGGATATTGGCGCGCAATCGGGTTAATCGGCCGTCCGTTAATGTTGTATTTTTTGTTTGAAAACACCATACCGCCACCGTCGATTGGTTCGCCAATACCATTAAATGTTCGCCCTAAGATGTTCTTCGATAATTTAATTTCGAACGGCTTACCAGTAAAACTAACCACACTGTTGGTCGTGCTGAGCCCAGCCGTGCCCTCAAACACTTGTGCGACGACAATGTCATCTTCTAATTTAATTATTTTGGCATTGCGCTTTTTGCCGCGACCATCGCGGATATGCACAATTTCACCATAGCCGGCCCCTTCGACACCAGACAACATAATAAGTGGTCCATTGACGCCATCTAATTTAAAGTACTCTTTATTCATATTTTATCCTAATATTTTATACCAATTGATTGACTGACATATTGTCCAATATGGTCTTGATAGTCTTGACCTTCGTCGGGTATTGTCATAATAATCGTGCCACTGACAGTCAGTTTAAGCGCCATTAATTCGTCATAAATCGGTGCCGCCAATTGATCGCTCAACAAAATTAGACCAATTGATTGATCTCTAATTGCCTTTTTTGTAGCGTCAAGTGCCTCGTCGGCAGTGTTTACTATCTCAGCATCGATACCAGCTAAACGCATACCGACTTTCGTATCGTTTGAATTAGTAATCAACAGCGTTCTCATGACAGTTGACCAAGTATCAGAATAGAGATAATTAGTCCATAAATTGCGATACCTTCTGCCAAGCCGACAAAGATTAAAGTACGACCTAAAATTTTGGGGTCTTCACTGACTGCCCCCAATGCCGAAGAGCCAACCGCACCAACCGCATAGCCCGTGCCAATTGTGGCAAGCCCAGTTGAAAGTGCCGCCGCAATTAAGCCAATGCCCTTATCCGCTGCACTTGCTGTACCACTTGTTGCCGCGTGTACAATATCGGGCACTAAAATGGCGATTGCAAATAGCATTAAGGGTATATAAACCGCTAAATTAACCCTTAAATAATGCTTTAATTTACCACTGTCTGCGAGCGCTTCGCGCTTCATCAAATAAACGCCAAACAGTATTGTCAGTCCAACACTAAACATCGCTAAAATTAGTATTAATCTCATCTTTGCCTCCACTAATCATATTTTTTCATCAATTTATCGTAATAGTCGTCTATTTCTGTCAGTAGTCTACCAATGCCGCGTAGGTCATCATTGGGTACGGTATATTTCATCTTGACAATTTTACTGTAGAGTTCGTCGTCTTTGACCAACGAAATTGGTATGCCTTTTTCGACCGCCTGTTTGCCTCTTGTGTAGAGGTATTGTATCAGTTCAAGCATTAAGAACTGCTTTGCCAGCGGCACAAAGGTGTCTTGCGCGTGAAAGGCGTTTTGCTGTAAAAAGCCCTCTTTTAAAACCTTTGATATTTCAAGTATTAAGCGCTGGTCATCTGGCAAAACATCTTCGCCAACCAACTGCACAATATCAGATAGGCGGTTTTCTTCATAGAGCACGCCGAGCATTTCTGTACGCAATTTGCTGTAGTCGTCACTGACGTTGTTTTTATACCATTCGTCAAGCATTTTTAAATAACCAGAATAGCTATCGAGCCAATTGACAGACGGATAATGTCTGGCATACGCCAAGTTTTTATCGAGTGCTAAAAAGGCATTGACAAAGCGTTTGGTATTTTCAGTAACTGGCTCTGAAAAGTCGCCCCCAGCCGGCGAAACGGCACCGATAACAGTTACTGACGCCTCGCTACCCGATAGCGTTTTCACATATCCCGCTCGTTCGTAAAATTCTGCCAAGCGTGACGGCAAATACGCTGGATAGCCCTCTTCTGCAGGCATTTCTTCGAGTCTGCCTGATATTTCTCTGAGCGCTTCTGCCCAACGCGACGTCGAATCTGCCATAATTGCGACGTGATAGCCCATGTCGCGGTAATATTCGGCTATCGTTATACCCGTATAAATACTGGCTTCACGCGCAGCAACCGGCATATTGGACGTGTTGGCGATTAACACCGTGCGAGCCATCAGTGGCTTGCCCGACAGCGGGTCGATTAACTTGGGGAAATCTTCTAAAACTTCGGTCATTTCGTTACCGCGTTCACCACAGCCAATATAGACAATAACATCAGCATCAGACCACTTGGCGAGTTGATGTTGGGTCATCGTCTTACCTGTACCAAAGCCACCTGGAATCGCTGCCGTACCGCCTTTGGCAAGTGGAAAAAACATATCGAGAACGCGCTGGCCAGTAACCAGTGGCTTTGCCAACGTCAAGCGCTTGGCGACATGGCGCGGTTCACGCACTGACCATTCTTGATAAAAGGGCAACTTTACTTCTCTTTGGTAGTCGTCTTCTATCACTAACGCCGTATCTTTTAAGGCATACTCGCCGCCTTGGCAAACCGATTTCACAACACCGCTGACATCGACTGGAATCATCAAACGATGTTCAATGAGTGCCGTTTCTTGCACAGTTGCAAATATTTGTCCAGCACTGACGCGATCACCTGGCTTAACCAAAAAGTTAAACTGCCATTTTTTATCGAGGTCAATACTAATTAAACCAATGCCTTCATTGATGAAACCATCATCTGATAGCATTGCACTCAACGGGCGTTCGATGCCGTCAAACATTTCGCCCATAATGCCAGGCCCCAATTTAACAGAAAGCGGTTTGCCAGTAGCTGCAACTTTATCACCGACACGCAAGCCCTCAGTTTCTTCATAAACCTGAATGGTTCCCTCGTCGCCATTTAATTTAACAACTTCACCAATCAGTTCTTTTGGCCCTACCGTCACCATTTCACGCATGCTAAAGGCATGCATTGGACGTGCTTTTACAACGGGACCATTTACCATTATTACACGGCAATCAACTGCCATACGCTTTCTCCATTTCTTCAAACAGTGTATATAATTTGGCACCTATTTGGTCAATATTATTGTCTATCATCGACTTTAATGTCATATTATAGCGAAAATGTGCCGCCGGCACTTCAACAATAATACCGCCGAGTGCTTGTTCTTGTAAATCTAAGAATTTGAGTTCACCGCGATAGCCGATTGTTTCAAAGTGTTCCTTTAACCAATCGCAATCAGTACGATTGGCAAATAGTGTGATACTTTGCTGCTGTTTTAAGCGGTCTTCGACGCTCGCAATTTTTGCTTTAATAAACACTTGATAGCGCTTATCTTTAAGAAATTGGGCAGCGCGAGCTTCAATCGCCGCAACTGTTTCTTGTAATATGCGTTGGCGCATATTTAGCGCGTCGCGCCTTGTGGCAACTTGCGCCGCAGCTATCGCTTCGTTAACGCGCGCAGTCGTCTGTTTGATACGCTGTTCGTAAAAGGCTTCAGATTCAGCTTTTAGTTCTGCTTGTTTTTTTTCGATTTCAGTTTTTTCAAAGGCGTCACATTGATCTTTGATAGCCTGATTCGCCGTGCGAATATCGCCATGAATCTGCGTGGCAAATTTATCCAATTTTTGCTTTATAATCGGGTCCATTTTACCCCCTTAATCATTGTGATAGTGCATGTCGACACGCATGCCGACAAACGGTTGCCCGTCGCCAGCATAAAACTTACTAAACATTTCATAGTAGACAAGGCGTAGTCCCTGTATAAAGACGATTAGACCCTCTAAACCAATGACTAAAACATTGCCCAGAATAAACATTGAAACATGACCAGCACCAGTGCCAATCATTCGCGCAATCGTTTGAAAAGCGATAAACAAGCCGACGTGGTTAAGCGCAAAGGCGCCAACCCTGATAAACGAAATGCCATTTGATAGCATTGCTAAAAATGTTTCGAGTAGTTCGAAGCCCGCTTCTGTGTAATAAGCACCAGCGCCTTCATGATAAAGTGGCAATTTTTTAGCTAAGTAATTGCTCAATGGCTCACGTACAACGAGCAACAGCACGCAAATGCCGACCACAACGACACCTAATCTTATGCCCCAAGACGGCCAATTAAAGTAGACCATGCCGCCAATAGATAAAAGCGCCAAAAATAAAATAAGCCCATTTATGCCATTGCGACCAAAGACACCTTCTTTAATATCTTCATTTTTAAGTTTGTTATAAATGCTATAAGCAAAACTAATTAGCAAAAAGATTACACCAACCGCAATTGATAACAGCAGCATTAAATTGGTGTTTTCAATTGGTCTTAAGAATATTTGATTTAAAACGTGTAATCCCAAAGTTTCAGTCAGAAAATGCGAAATGGCGTGTTCGATACCAAATACTGAATCATAAATAATGCCGAAAATCATTGAGGACAAGCCAATTCGCTTTAAGACGCCAGCAATTGAAGCCATCTTCGGTCGGCGTTTTAAAAACGTACCCGCCAACCAAAAGACTAAGCCCTGACCAAGATCGCCAAACATCGCGCCAAACAAGAACATATAAGCGACTGCCAAAAACCCAGTTGGGTCGACTTCGCGATAATTGGGTGTGCCATACAAG
>PDWI01008713.1_pt1 | contig 22586 bp, 18 predicted proteins | sample 1430891 | NCBI WGS metagenome assembly PDWI01 (sample SAMN01162508, study PRJNA174530) | Oral metagenome, whole genome shotgun sequencing project. | biome: Marine environment; feature: Marine mammal; material: Swab sample of the gingival sulcus; isolation source: swab sample of gingival sulcus... | reverse complement strand
CCTTCTCACGGATTTCATCAACAAGGTCATGGTATAAATGCTCATCCATTATCTCTCCCAATGCCGGTCTTAATATTAGGTAACTATTGTAAAGAATAAAGGCAACGGCAAGAAGAGCAGCCCAATCATCAGCAGTTTCATAGCCCTCTCCGAAAATCAAAGCAATGGAAATGCCAATAAATGCCATGACAGAGGTTAAGGCATCACTGCGGTGGTGCCAGGCATCTGCTTTAAGAGAAGAACGGTTGGTCTCTTGACTTTTTTTAAGTATTATTCTAAATGACACCTCTTTCCATATAATAATCGGAGCAAGTACAATCAGAGTCCAGGACTTGGGGACCTTATGGGGTCTTTGAATATTTTGTATGCTTTCATATGCAATAACTGTTGCCGAAATAACCAGAAAAAGAACCACCACAAATGTCACCAGGGGCTCAATCTTTCCATGTCCATATGGATGGTTTTCATCTGCCGGCAAATTGGAGTATCGCAGGCCGAATAGCACGAGGATGGAAGAAAAAATATCTGCCGTTGACTCAATTGCATCGGCAATTAGTGCGTATGAATTGCCGAAAAAACCCGCCAGCCCCTTAATTAAGGCCAGAACAATGTTAACCGCAATGCTAAAATATGAAGTTAAAATAGAGGAGTCTTCTTTGACCATGCCTTTGACAATTCCTAACCATATGGGTATGAGAGACATAAATATTTAAAAAAATACATGAACTTTTACAAGCTTTTTTCCCATGCACAGTCAAAATCTTCGGTGACTTCAAGTTTAAGGCATATTGCAAATCCGGAGCAGTTATAAAACCATGAATAAGCACAACAAACTAAAAATTTATAAAGGAGGTAAATAATAAAAAACTCGCTGCCACCTGTGACAGCGAGTTTTGACCCATCTGATAATGGGTGACCGACGGGGCTCGAACCCGCAACAACTGGAACCACAATCCAGGGCTCTACCATTGAACTACGGTCACCATTAAAAGCACGCCCGAGAGGATTCGAACCTCTGACCCACGGCTTAGAAGGCCGTTGCTCTGGAAAATGAAATTCGGGGCGAAAGGATTCGAACCTTCGACCCTCTGGTCCCAAACCAGATGCGCTACCGGACTGCGCCACGCCCCGTTTTTCATAGATGACAAAGTATTATATCATCACAATGTGTCAATATTATTTGCAGTTTTTTCTAAAGAAAAACCGTTCTCTCAAGGATTCTTATAAATACTTCTTGCAGAAAAAGATTAAAAGGGAAATAATTGATTAAGAGAGGTCTAAAATGAAAAGCGCAAAGTTTACCATTTTAAAGCATGTAGCAACAGGTGACATTGGCATAATCGTTGATTCCAATATAACAGAAGCAAGTTATTGCAAAACCCATGATAACGAAGGCGAGATAATAGGATGCAAAGAGGCCGGCTGTTACTGCTTTGGTAACCCCCAAAGCAACTTTGCCCAAGACTGCCTCAGGGCAATAGATAAATACTGTGGAACATTAAATTTTGATGACTTTAACCTCGCAGGAGTAAACAATGTTTCGAAAATGTCAGAGCTCTTCACTGAACATGAAAACAGAGAAATTATAACGAAATTTATTTCAGACTGGGAAAGGGCACATGAGAAACACATACAATGCAGCGGTGTAACCTACTGGAATGGTTTCTACTGGAGAACAATCATAATAAGTCATGAAACTAAAAATTTATCAGATTTCGGCTTTGAGATAGTTAAAGGTTTACAGGCCGAACGAATAATAGAGGAAATGCCCGACTTCCCCACCATGGAAGGCTCCTCTGTTTCCATTAAAACTACAAATTTTAACTACCTCTTTTCAAGGGAACCATCGCCATACTACTGTGAAATTCTGGCTTGGAACTACTGACAACCATAATTGGCTGTTTCAATCTATATCAATGAGCAATAATCTGATTGTTTCAAATCCCATATACTCATGTTTTTCTATTTTATAGAGAATATCAATAGTTTCATCTCCATGGTATTTTTTTTCCATAATTTCAGCCATATTCCAGCCAATAACTTCAATCCCCCGCCCAAGCAAAAACTTACCATGCTTTTGTGTAACCCCGAACTTGCTAAATGATTGAGGATTTATCTTCTCTGAACAAAAAAGAGGTTCCGGATTATCCTTGCCATAGGGTTCAAGGAGCATGATTTCATCTATGAGTTTCATGTTTATCTGGTCAATATCCAAAACATGATCAATAATATATTCCTTTTTTATTGCAGTGCCACTGAGGCTTTGGTTGATTTTTTCCATGACATGGTTTACTCTGCTATTATGCAGAGTAAACCCAAAGGCCTGGGAATGTCCTCCAAGTCGTTCAAATTCAGAGGAGAACTGCTCAACATGTTTGAAAAAATTTAATCCATCGGGGCATCTTCCCGAACCTTTGAAGCAATCCTTTGCCGAAGAATTGGAAAGAATTATAACGGGCTTATTAATCATATCTGTAATACGATTTGCCACCAATCCGGAAATACCTTCAGGTATTTCTTCATCATGCCAGTAGAAAAGATTATCATCTAAATCGGAAAAATTATTATTTTGTTTAGAAATCCGTTCAAGAGCCTCACTTACAATACCACGCCTCTGACGGTTTAATCTATTTAGATCGCGAATAATTTCTTGAATTTCTACTTCATCTTCTTCCAAAAAAAATTCAACTGTAGCATGAGTTTGCCCCAATCTTCCGGGAGCATTGAGCATTGGAGCAACATCCCAACTTAAACTGCGTGCAGTTGCAGTTTTATTCCCGAGAATGATTCCAACTCCACCATGGCCTCCTCCTTGATTGAGAACTTTTAGACCATGCTTCACAATGGATCGGTTTTCTCCTCTCAGAGGAACCATATCTGCAATTGTTCCAAGAGTGGCAAGCGATGAATAATAGTCTATTTTCTCCATGAGCTTCTTCTTACTTCCAAGTTGCAAGTTGAGAAAAGCTCTGGAAAATAAGGATAACGGGTTATCATTTTTAGAAAAAAGAATATTCCTTTTATTTAAAAAATCAATTAAGCTGAATTCCCCGGGTGAAACTCCTGCGATAAATTCTGAAAAATATATAACCTCAAGGTTGTTAAACTTTTCACCAATGGCATCTAAGTTATAATACTCATTACAGAATACTATTGTAGAATCTTCATGGGGAATCCCGTGTAAAAAGTCAAGAATCCCCCCCTTCTCTACATTCTCAAGATAATCCACATTGCCCCTGTGAATATGGCTCATGGAAAAACTATTCTCTTCCCAATAAAGAAGATAGTAATTACGCTCCAAGGATTGAACATAGCTAAACATAATGGCCTTTGCCAGCTTAAAGGCAACTCCAACACCTGCCAAATCTCTGCATGGATAGGCACAATCAGTTTGCTTGGGATTTATAACTATTGCTTTCGGAAGAATATCATCGGGTTCATGATGGTCTGTAACAATAAAATCAATGCCTCCTTCCATTGCATGGGCAATTTCAGACACATCGCGTATGCCTGAGTCAACGGTTATGGCCATTGTAATTCCTTTCTCTAAAAACTCATCTATTATTTTTAAAGAAAGTCCATAGCTCTCATTGGAATTTGGATATCTGATATGAACATCCAAACCAATTTTAGTCAGTATGTCATGCATGATTGTAAGAGAGGTTATTCCATCTAAATCAGAATCTGCAAAGATGGCAACTTTCTCATTGCGGTCTGCGGCCAACCTTATTCTTTCAACAGCCTGGTCCATACCCTTTAAAAGGAAGGGGGAATGAAAGGGACTCAGTTCAGGGTATAAAAATTTTTCCATGGAATCTATTCCGGAAATACCTCTATTTTCCATAACCTGAAGAAGAATGGGAGATAATCCGGGGACTGAATCCCTCTCTTCAATCCCTGAATCTAAGTTTAGTAAAACCCAGCTTTCCTTCACAAAGAACTACCTTGTGCAGGCTTTATTTGCAAAGTAAATAGCCTTATCATTTTGGGCAGGAGGAATATTCTCAAAAGAAACTCCCTCTAACTGAGAAATAAGATCATTTATCTGTTTAAGTTGCCCGGCATATTTCTCATATTTTTCCTGATTTTTTTTCGTGCCTTCTATATATCTGACACAGTCCTCCATATGGGTTCGAATTTTTAATTCGCAGGTTGAAAAATACTTGGCTATTTTCAAAGATTTTATAATTGCAGCAAGTCCCGCAGCAAAGTCATCGTAAACATTTAGAAGAAGAGAAACTTTACCAACCTGCTTTCCATCTTTATCCTTTATTATGATGCCCATGGCTGTATGCCCCTCTGACTGCTCTCCTGCAACATACATGATGAGAGAGGACTGAATGGGAATGGCTGCAAATTCAGCACCGGAATAAATATCCCGCTCCAACTCAAGATCCGAAACATCCTCGCCCAAATTCACATTTTTATCTTTCTTCTTTAAAATGACTTTTTTACGGGAGGCACTCTTCTCGTATTTTAGCAGAAGATTTCTGGCATTTTCAATAAGCTCAACAACTTCTTCGCTATTACATTCCGCCATTTGGGCAATTTTATCAATGGACTTACCCTCGCCCAACAATTGCAAAACCCTGTCTATGCTCAAAAGCATTTACCACTACCCCTGTTTATAAAGATATCTTCCACAGTTGGAACAGTTCTCAAGCTCTCCTTTGTTCACAGAGGAGGCGAGAGATGAAGGAATTTGAAAATTACAGTGACCACAAATTTCCCCTGAAAGCTCTGCAATTGCAATGCCATCTTTAGATTTTATGAGCTTCAGAAAGCGAGACCTTGATGATGAAGAAAGCTTCTCGCTTTTTTTTTCAAACTCAAGCTCAAAATTTTTCTTTTCCTTTTCCAGCTCGTCAATTTTTTCATTGAGAAGTTTTATATCAAGTGCAACCTGCACCCGTTTGTCTTCCAATTCCTTATTGAGGTCAGCAATCTTACCCTCTAAGTTTTCCTGAGATTCCATTTTATCAAGGAGCTCCGTTTCTAACTTATCGGCACCGAATTTAAGCTCTGAAACCTCTTTATTATGGGCATCTATTTCTCGCTCCGATCTGAGCCGGGAGAATTGTCCCTCAAGCTTTGATATTTTCTCTTCTATTTCATTGAGCTCAAGGTCAAGGTTTTTAGCCAAACTCTTTACCTTTTTCAATTCTCCCTCTTGAGCCAGGAGCTCCTGTTCCACCTTCGTCACTTGAGCCTCATAAATTTTTTTAGAGGAAATGGAACGGTCAATATTGCCATTTCTATCCAGAATATTCTTCCAAAGATATTGTAGTTCTTTCATAACAGGCAAATCTTTACTCATGACCGGTACACCTTAAATGGATTCTTTTCAATATTAGACACCACTACTTCAATAGATTCACCACGGCTTTGAAAATAATTGGAAATTAGTTTGGCAATTTCATTTTTAAAAATAACTTCACTGGCAAAATGTCCGGAATCAATGACTGCAACTTCTGCATCAATGGCAGCCTTTATGTTATGATAGCCCACATCTCCTGTAATAATACAATGGGGTCTGTGAGAATCAATGAGATTTTCAATATGTGAGCCTCCTGAACCATTGAGGAATGCCAATTTTGAAACGGGCATATCAAGATCCCCGCAGTAGGTAAGAAAATCTGTTTCCAGTTTTTGCAGCAAATTTTTCAAAACATCCCCCAAAGTGGAGACCTCGTTCAGTTGCACGAAAGAACCGTATCCGATTTTTTCACCATTCAATTCACCGGTTTCTATAAGGACATCTCCTCCTGCATAGCCCAAAAAATCAGAGAGATAGCAACTGAGCACCTGATCCAAATTGGTGTGCATGCTGTAAACCGATATGCGATTTTCAATGAGCTTAACAAGTTGCTCTCCCTTGGGGCCCGATGTATCAATGGACTTCAGAGAGCGAAATAGAAAAGGATGATGGGTAACTATTACATTACAATTCGAAGAAATGGCATTATCTATAACCTCATTATCAATATCAAGGGAAACATGGACTCTGCGAATTTCATCTTCGTGGAAAAGAATTTGTTCTCCGGAATTGTCATAACTCTCCTGCAATTTAGGAGGAATAAGCTCTGTAAGATATGAGTTTAGCTCAACAACTTTCATAGACTCATAAAGGGATCAGAGGGAAAAGCTGTCAAATAATAAATCTTTTTTTATTCAATAAACATGGAATCGCCATAGGAAAAGAATCGGTATTCTCTTTCAACGGCTTCCCTGTAGGCGGACATGGTGAGTTCGTAACCTGCAAAGGCAGCAATGAGCATGAGCAGTGTGGACTTGGGTGTGTGTAAATTGGTAATCATTGCATCTATGGAGTGGACCCTTTGAGGAGGATATATGAATATATCAGTTTCTCCCGAACCCGGTATGTTTTTGCCATCTTTATAGGTGCTTTCCAAAACCCTCAGTGCAGTTGTACCAACGGCAATTATCCGTCTTCCCGAAGCTCTCCCTGAATTTATTTTCTCAGCAATTTCCTCGCTGAGGGAATATGTCTCACTGTGCATTTTATGCTTGTTAATTTCAGACTCCCTAACGGGGCTAAATGTTCCCCAGGAAACATGGAGGGTGAGAAAAAGCATCTCCACACCTCTCTTCTCTAATTTATCCAAAATCTCCTGAGTAAAGTGAAGACCTGCCGTAGGTGCTGCAACTGCACCCGGTTTTGAGGAATATACCGTTTGGTACCTCTCCATGTCAGAGCTTTCACTTTCCCTTTTTATATAGGGGGGCAGAGGGACCTCTCCAATGGTCTTAAGATAATCCTCTGAGAGGTCTTTTTGAGACTGAATAACCAAGTACTCCCCCTCTCTCCCATGAACTGTAAAAACATTTTTCTCGTCTTTAAGGGGGTAGAGCTTTTCCCCAATTTGAAGTTTTTTAGTTCTGTTAGTTATTACCTGCCAGTTCTTGGAGTCAATGCTCCTGGCGAGGACAATTTCAACACGCCCTCCGGTTTCACGCTTCACAAAAATTCGAGCCTGCAAAACCCGTGTATTATTAAACACCAGTATGTCATCGTCACGGAGATAGTTCAGAATATCAGGAAATGCTCCATGTTCGAATTTCTTACTTTCTCTTTTAAGGACAAATAACCTGGAACCGCTCCTCTGAGAACATGGTCTTTGGGCAATTAGATTCTCAGGGAGATTGTAATCAAAATCTTCAAGGGCATAGTGCTTTTCAGTCATCAATTGACCAATCGGCGTCTATATTTTTTATTTGCGAAGAATGGGTTCTTTTTCGATGTCAATGAAATTCCGCGATAAAAATGCCTCAGTATTTTTTCACATTTCATACCGCTGTCAGCCATGCCCTTTGCTCCCCACTGACTCATGCCCACTCCATGTCCCCAGCCTCTACCTGAGATATAGAGGGAGTTGCCCTGTTTTCTCGAAATAAAATAGGTACTTCGCAATTTTTTAGGAGGGAAGAGCAATCTAAAATGATTTCCGGTTATATCAAGAGTTCCATTGCTGTGGACAACAACAACTGAAGATACGCGACCATTCTTTTTCTTAAAACCAATTTTTTTTATAGTCCCCACATTCCTGTATTTTCGAAGCAGGGCTGCCTTAATCTCATATATTGACAGCACGGTCTTCCATCTAAAATGAGGAGAATCCCTCTCATACTTGGAGGGGACACTTTCAAGATAGGGGAAATCATTCCCCTCCCAGACATCTCTGTCGTCTGCAGTCAACCCACCACTGGTGGAGTGAAAATACGCCAAAATGGGCTCATAATTGTGGGTCATTATAATGCCGGCGGTCTCATTAACTGCCTTTGTGGGTATGGGCTTTTCTGCGCCTATTCCCTTATATACTTGAAACCTTGTGGATGAATCAACATCATATAGACGCTTACCCTTATCTGCTTTTTCTAAATGATAGAAGGTGTATGTCCTGGCAGCAATGGCTTGGGCCTTTAGGGCCTCAATATTCCATGAAGAAGGCATTTCAGAGGGGACCACACTGTATAAATAGTTTTCCACATTTACTTCATTTATGAAGTAGAGCTTACCCATGACTTCACGGACTTCAATTATTCCCCGGTAGCCCCTCTCTCCCACATATATGGGGCTTCCCTTTGATTCTACGAGATAGGGTTCCCGAACCTTTCCAGGATAAAAACGCACCATCCCTTTTCTGGCCTCATAGAGGACCTTCCGGCTATTTTTTTTCACCACCCGAAAGGGACCTTTTATAAAAATCGGAATGGGAGATTTTGATGTCTTCACAAGAACTCTTATGTAGTTTGAATCTACTGAATTATTCTTGACCTTGCTCATTTTTTTTAAATACTTTGCAGAAGGTGTACATCCCGGCAAGTATAAAAAAGAAAGAAGAACTACAAGAGCTGTCAGATTATAAAATCTCATTTAAAATCAACCTTTGGGATGATATTTTTTGTGAACCTTCTCAAGCTGCTTTTTAGCCATGTGTGTATAAACCTGAGTGGTCGATATATCCATGTGACCGAGAAGTTCTTGCACCGACCTGAGATCCGCTCCATTTTCAATGAGATGCGTAGCAAAGGAATGTCGTAATGTATGAGGAGTGATATTTTTCTTTATCTCTGTCCTGGAAACATATGTTTTTAAAAGTCTCCAAACAGATTTCCTGTTCAGCTGAGACCCTTTTTTGCTCACAAAAAGAAATTCACATTCTCTGTTCCCTATGATAACAGATCTGGATTCACGGAGATATTTTTTCAAAAGCCTCACAGCCTCTTTTCCTACGGGTACAAGCCGCTCCTTCCCACCCTTTCCCATTACCTGAAGGAATGAATTCTCCAAATCAACATCAGAAATATGCAACGATATTGCCTCTGAGATTCTCAATCCACTTGAATAGAGGAGTTCAAAGATTGTCTTATCTCTGAGCTCATAGGAATCCAATTCGGAAATAGAATCAAAGAGCTTGTCCAATTCTTTCACTGTGAGAAAATCGGGAAGATTTTTTTCAACATGTGGTGTTTCTATTTTTTCAGTGGGATTTTTTATTTTCAATTCCTTGGAATCGGAAATAAAATTATAAAACTGCCTTATGGCAGCCAGAGATCTCGCCAAGGTACGAGTTGAATTATTCTTACTTGTCTTTTCATGCTTCAGAAACTGCTGAACATCATCCTGAGTTGCATGGAGTATATCCTTGTTCTTCTGATCAAGAAACTCACTGAATTTCTTTAAATCATAGGTATAAGAATAAATTGAATTTTGAGAGAGACCTTTTTCAAGCTGTAAAAACTTTTTAAACTTATTAATTGCCGTTACTTTTTTCACCGGAATACCCCTGTGTTTATTATACCCTCCTATGATTTGCAAAGTTACCAGGAAACTGCATCATGTGGATAATAATTACATTTATAGTATCGGTCAGGGTGTATTATGTCTTAATATTTAAGAAAAAAATATTGAATTTTTTACTTCGAGGTGGAATTTTTCTTCTTCTTTTTAACAGGAGAGTCGTCAATGATCTCTCCATCTCTAAACCAAACGATACGATCGGAGTACTCTGCTACCTCAGGTTCATGTGTTACCATGATAATTGAAATTCCGGTTTCACGATTCAGTCTTGTGAAAAGATTCATAATATCTTCAGTATTCTTCGTATCAAGATTTCCAGTAGGTTCATCAGCCAGAATAATTGCCGGATTGTTAATCAACGATCGGGCAATAGCGACCCTCTGCTGTTCTCCACCTGAAAGTTTGTTGGGATAGTGCATATAGCGCCCCTTGAGTCCAACCATATCCAGAAGTTCCATTGCCCTTGTAGCTAACTCCTTTTTTGAAACTCCTCCCTTATAAAAAAGAGGTAGTTCCACATTTTCCATTGCAGAAGTTCTGGGCAGGAGGTTAAAGCCCTGAAAAACAAAACCTATCTTACTATTCCTTATCTCTGCCTTTTCATCATCATTGAGAGTATTACCGTTGACACCATCGAGAATGTATGTCCCCGATGTAGGGGTGTCAAGGAAGCCAAGAACATTCATGAATGTAGACTTGCCTGAACCGGAAGAGCCCATAATTGAAAGGAACTCTCCCTTGTAAAAATTAACAGAGACCCCTTTAAGGGCATGAACGGAAACATCTTCACTTATATTGTAGGTCTTAACGAGATTTTTAATTTCTATAATTTTATTTTTCATAATGAACTATTTCATCTCTTCTATTTTAACCAAAACTTCATCCCCTTTTTTAAGTCCCTTAACTATTTCAGTGTACATATCTCCCGAAACCCCCAATTCAACTTTTTTCTTAGCAAATTTAGGTTTACCCAGTGAAGACTCTTTAATAAACAAATAATTTCTCCTCGCTGACATGGATTCCGACTTAGAATTGGGAGAAATAATAAAGGCCTGATTGGGAACCCTGAGGACTTTTTTCCTGGAAGCTATACTTACTGTTGCAGTTACAGTCATACCCGGCTTCAAAAATTCTTCGCTATTATCGCATAGAACCTTCGCCTCATATATAACAACTCCTTTCTTATTTTTGGGATTGATTAGCACCTGACGTATAACGCCGTTAAATCGCTTGTCCGGATAGGCACTCACGGAAAAGACAACAGGTTGTCCCTCCTTTATATTCCCAATATCGGACTCATCAATATCTATGGTTAATAGCATCTTGCTAAGCGAAGGAGTCAACATGAAAAGAGAAGTATTCACTCCAACAGGTTCTTTTTCCTTTTTATTAATTGAAAGAACGGTTCCCTTTATGGGAGAATATATCCTTGCGGCCCTTTTCTCCTCAAGGGCAAGCTTATAGTCTAACTGAATCCTTTTAAACTTACGTAGGACAGTTCTGTATCGCATCTTTGCCTTTTCAAAGGCTATTTTTGAAATTAAATTATCACCATAGAGAACCTTCTTTCCCTCAAGCTCCCTCTTGACAATATCTAACTCAACCTTAACATCTTCATAACTTCCGGAGATCTTTAATAACTTTTTAGATATATCTGAGTCATCAATGGTCATCAAGAGAGCCCCCTTAGATACTCGTTTGTTAAAATCTGTGTGGATTTTATGAACAATCCCCCTTACCTTACTCAAAATTATGGTTGGTTTAAGAACAGACAGACTGCCTGTTACCGAAATAGTCTTAACCACATCCCCACGAGAAACATCCGAGAAGATATACTCCTTTTCCACTTCTCCACCGAAGGTCATATAGAACAGTACCATGACAATAGGGATCAAAACGACAAGAAGAAGAACTACTTTTCTACTATTATTTTTTATTTGCATATCATATTTTCCTTTACTCCTGCTATACTACAAAGCCTTGCCAATGTTAATAAATAATCGTATTTATATTTAACTGCTCCCATTTTAGCATTTTGAACTCCAAGCTCTGCATCTTGAAGATTAAGAATTGAACTGGCTCCATATTCATAGCTTCTTTGGGCTAAAAGGAGATGTCTCTCAGCATTTTTGATAACCAACTTGGAAACTTCTATCTGTTTTTGTATTTCAGAAAGCCTGTGATAGCTGTCACGAATGTCTGCCTTCACTCTGGCACGAATTTCCTTTTCTTCATATACCACTTTATTATAGTTACTTCGAGAAGCATCCACCATGGACGAAATAGCTCCTCCGCTATAGATAGGAATCGTGGAATTGAAAAGCACATAAACAACAGGCAACCATTCATCAGAGTCTACATTTTTGTTAAATTTACCGCTTCCTATACCATAAAATTTCTCAAGTTTGTAACCTACCCCCATGGAAAGATTCACAACAGGGAGGTGACCGGCCTTCTTCGCTTCCACATTTATTTTGGCTATTCTCTTTTGTATTTTAACCATTCTAATATCAGGGCTATATATCTCAGCCAGTATATTGATATTTTTTAAACTGGTGGACAAAACAGGAAGAATTTCAAATTCTTCGGGAACAATATCATAGTCAGAGCTGGCTTCAAGCCCCATGGCATCAAAGAGATTGCGTTTCAACTTTTCTTTCCAATTCTTTGCCTTATTCAAATCAAGTTGGGAATTTGCAAGGTCAACCTGAGATTTACTCACATCCAGCATGGGGCGGGAACCATTTTTAAATAGTTTTTGGGCAAGTTTCAACTTAGTCTCATACTTTTTATGAATGCTCTTTTGAATCTCATAGGCTCTAAGCGACTGAAGATATGCAAAATAAGCTTTCTTCACCCCCAAAATAATCCCCTGAACCACCTTATCGCCGACTACCTTGGATAGATCAATACCCAACCGGGAAGCCTTCAATTCCTTCGTTGCCTTTGCATCAAAAATTTTATACCCCATTGAGACCCCTCCGTAGAGACCTATATCGGAGTCAACACCGGGTATTTTATACTTTGAGGAACCTCCCCCTTCATTATCTGTCTGTATAGTCCGAATTTGGCCATTGATGATCATGGATCGCTTAGCCCTAGCCATTTTATACCTGGAAATATTTATTTTATAATCTTCAATTCTCTGCAGCCTTAAAGGATGATTTTGGAGTGCAATGGATACACATTTTTGAAGATTTACATGCTGCTCTTCAGCCAAAAGAACACCGGAATTTAAAATCCCAAAAAATAAAAATACTTTCAAAAATTTTAAGCAATAATTGTTCATTTCTTAACCAAAATATCAGTATTTAAGTTATTTTCACCACTACGGTCATTTATGTCAAGCCAATAACCGGCACTAGATCAAACTAAAAACTTCGAATTAAATTCATACTCCTCATTTAAAGATTGTTTTTAGAAGAATATGAATTATTTTTTTATTTTTTTAAAAAATTTATATTGACACTTCAGACACATAATTTTAACTCTTACATCATAAGTTGCTGGCGTAGCTCAATCGGTAGAGCAGTTGATTTGTAATCAATTGGTTGGGGGTTCAATTCCTCTCGCCAGCTATCTTGGTGAGTCGCCAGCTATCTTGGTGAGGTTCCCGAGTGGTCAAAGGGAGCAGACTGTAAATCTGCCGGCGTCGCCTTCGAAGGTTCAAATCCTTCCCTCACCAATATTTTTTTACTCCCCCCAAATACAATTTAAAATATGAGGAAAAAATTTGAAAGAGAAAGCTTCTCTTTTCTTTAAATCCAGAAGGGGCAACTGTGCACAGGCTGTGGCAAATGCCTGGAGTGAGGATGCAAGTAAAACTCCTCAGCTTTTGGAAAAGATGTCGGCATATGGTGGAGGCAGAGCTCCCAAGGGACATTGCGGAGCCCTATATGCTGCCGAATATTTAGTAGAAGAAAAAAATTTAGAGAACCTTGTAAAGGACTTCAAGGAAATTTCGGGAGGTCATGTTGCCTGCCGTCAAATACGCCAATCCAAGTCCTTGAGCTGCCTGGAATGTGTTGAAACTGCTGCGGAGCTCCTGGAAAAATATATTTAAAACAACAGGCTTCAACCGTGAAAAAACAAAAAAAGATTTGATAATAAAAGACAATCTATTGATTTTACCTATGGGGAAATCCAGTAGATAGTGATAAAATCATGGGGTATGAAATGAAAAGATTAAAAATAATACTCATAATACTGATACTCTTGGCAATACCGGCTCTATATGTGTACTTTAGATATTACTTTACCTATGAACAAAAAAATATAGTCCAAAAACAAATAGAGACCATAACAGGGCAGAACCTAACCATAACCATCTTTGGCTTCGACGGAAAGATAATAAAGAGATGGACCGGAGTGAAAAAGATAACATCGGGAAAGGACACGCGAAACTATACCTTCTTCTACACAAAGGATGGACGCTATGTGCAAATTCCCGACTCGGTGTGGTATATTGCAGAGGAACAATAGTCCATTACAAACACCCCTTTCCCGGCTCAGGGGTGTGGGGGCACAAAAAAGTTTGCTTTTAAAAAATGAGCTTGGCTTAACGACTTACGAGGATCTACTGTACTATCACCCTAGAAAGTATATCGACAGATCGGAACTGAAGCGAATAGCGGACTGTAGAGACGGGGACAGCGTCACCTTACTGGGAAAGGTTCTCTCCTCTCAAATGAGCTTCCATGGAAAAAAAAAGCTCACAGTGGAAATTTCAGATGGCACAGCCTCCATGAGCCTGCTTTTTTTTCACAGCATTAAATTCTTTTCCGAAAAGCTCTCCAGGGGAACGGAGCTACTGCTATATGGCAAAATATCCTTCTTCCGCCAGCGTCCCCAAATTGTTCATCCCGAACTTGACATTATAGACCCACTGAGTGGCAAGACAAGCTCCGCCAACACAGCGAGAATAATCCCCATGTACAGCTCATCGGGAGTCCTTTCAAAAAAAGGTTTTGACAGCAGGGGGTTTAGAAACCTCCTCTCTCAGATAATACTTGAAATGCAACCACAAATAGACGACTTCATTTCCCAATCAGAACTTCATTCACTTGGCCTCATGGGGTTGGAGGAGGCTCTATACCATATTCATTTTCCAAATTCCATGGAGGAAGCCGAAGAGGCACGAAAGAGACTGGCCTTCAATGAGGTGTTCTTTTTCAATGCCATGCTAATTTCCATGCAGGGCAAATACCTCCCCTCCCGAGAAACTCCCTCCTCCTTAAAATCAGCAGAACAGAGTCAATTCATTGAAAAACTCCCCTTTGAACTCACAGAAGACCAGAAAGAAGCAATTAAAAAGATAAATAAACTGATAAAGTCCCATATTCCCATGAATGTTCTTTTGCAGGGAGATGTGGGCTCGGGTAAAACCATAGTTGCCCTATCCACGGCAATTCCGGTAATGGAGGAAGGCTTTCAGGTTGCCCTCATGGCACCCACGGAAGTTCTGGCCCGTCAGCATTACAACACGGTGAAAACTTTTTTTGGAGATAAAATAAAGGTAGAACTTCTTGCAGGTAAAATTCCTCAAAAAATGAGAAAAACCATAGAGGAGAGCATATCACAGGGAGACACAGATATTGTAATAGGAACCCATGCCCTCTTTCAGGAAAAAACAGAGTTTCATAACCTGGACTATATTATAATAGATGAACAGCATAAATTCGGAGTTCAGCAGAGAGCCAGACTAAGACAAAAGGGCCAGGACACAAATCTCCTTGTAATGAGTGCAACTCCCATTCCACGGTCTCTATGCCTCACTCAGTACGGAGACTTGGAATCAATCAATATAAAAACACGCCCCAAAAACAGGCTTCCCATTACCACCCTGGCTTTCCCCATAGAGAGATTACGGGGAATATATAACTCCATAAGAAAATATGTCTCCCGGGGCCGTCAGGTATACTATGTTCTGCCCCTAATTGAAGATTCCGCTGAAATTGATTTACAATCAGCACAATCTAGATTTGAAGATATGGAGAAATTCTTTTCCTCGGAAAAAGTTGCCATGATACATGGTAAGATGCCGTCTAATGAGAAGGAGCCTGTAATGGAGGCTTTTGTAGGAGGAGAGATTGATATTCTTGTCAGCACAACAGTAATTGAAGTGGGCATAGATGTTCCCAATGCAAATGTCATTGTAATTGAACATGCCGAGAGATTTGGATTAGCTCAACTCCATCAGTTGCGAGGAAGGGTTGGACGGGGCCCCCATGAATCGTTCTGCATACTGCTCCATACAAATAAAATTTCAGGGAAGTCAAAAACCCGCATTAACACCATGACCGAAACGGATGATGGATTCAAAATAGCCGAAATGGACCTTGAACTCAGAGGAGCGGGACAGCTTGCGGGAACCAAGCAGCATGGTTTCCATGGTTTTGAATTTACCGATATAATTTCAGATACAAATATTATAGAAGAGGCACGAAACTATGCCCTGGAAAAATCAAAGGAATTCCAAAACCCGGAAGACCTCTATGCCATGGTGAAGTCCCTGCCGGGCTCAAAAAAAATGCAGTCTCTCCTCTCTTAATTTTAAAATTAAGAAGAGAGAACTGCATTTTTAACTCAATTTTTTAAATATATTTAGGCGATAAAGCTGCCATCATCCTCGTGCATCTTCACTTCCGATTCATTTTCAGAACTGTGAACTTTAGCCTCATCTTTTATATCAGATTTGTTATTCTCCAAAGGAGGCAGCTCTCCACCTTCCATAATTATCCGGATTTCCTCGGAATCCAGGGTCTCCCGTTCTATGAGAGCCCGGGAGAGAGCCTCAAACTTATCGTTATTGTCTTGAAGAATCTTCTTAGTTCCTTCCCAGGCAGTCTTTATAATTCGCTCAACTTCCTCATCAATGAGACTGGCAGTCTCTTCACTGTGATCATTGTGCTGGGCTATTTCACGGCCAAGGAAAATCTGCTGATTCTTCTGACCAAAGGCGATGGGCCCAACCTTTTCGCTCATTCCCCATTCCGTGACCATCTTTCTGGCTATTCCGGAAGCACGGGAAATATCACTGCTTGCTCCGGTTGTCACATCGTTAAACTTAAGCTGCTCTGCGACCTGCCCCCCGAAGAGAATCATGAGCTGATTCATCCAGTACTTTGTAGAGTGAAGATGCTTTTCCTCTGTGGGAAGCTGCATGGTCAGTCCAAGGGCACTTCCTCGAGGGATGATGGTAACCTTATGGACGGGATCTGAACCGGTTACGAGCCCCACAATGGCATGGCCTGCCTCGTGGTAGGCGATTATTTCCTTTTCAGAATCCGAAATGAGCATGGATCTTCGCTCAGGTCCCATGAGAACCTTATCTTTGGCATCTTCCATCTCCAACATGGATACTCGCTTCTTATTTCTACGGGCTGCAAGAAGGGCAGCCTCATTCACAAGATTTGCCAAATCAGCTCCGGTAAATCCCGGAGTCCCCCTTGCAATAACCTTGAGGTCAACCTCCCGAGACAGGGGAACCTTTCTGCTGTGAACGGCAAGAATCTTTTCCCGTCCCTTAATATCAGGTGTATCGACCATGACCTGACGGTCAAAGCGCCCCGGCCTCAGTAGAGCGGGGTCAAGAACATCGGGTCTATTGGTTGCTGCTATAATAATTACTCCTTCGTTCTTCTCGAAGCCATCCATTTCAACAAGGAGCTGATTGAGAGTCTGCTCTCTCTCATCATGACCTCCTCCAAGACCAGCTCCACGCAAACGGCCCACAGCATCAATTTCATCTATGAAAATAATGCAGGGTGCATTTTTCTTTCCCTGGTCAAAGAGGTCCCGAACCCGTGATGCTCCCACTCCAACGAACATCTCCACAAAGTCTGAACCACTTATGGAAAAAAATGCAACCTTTGCCTCTCCGGCAATGGCCCTGGCAAGAAGGGTCTTACCTGTTCCCGGAGGCCCCACCAATAGTACTCCGGTGGGGATGCGTGCACCTATATTTATGAACTTCTTGGGGTCTTTTAAAAAATCAACTATCTCGCCCAGCTCCTGCTTTGCCTCATCGGCACCGGCCACATCGCTGAAATCCACTTTGTTCTTCATGTCAGGATGCAACTTCGCCTTGCTCTTACCAAAGGCAAGTGCCTTGTTGCCGGCTCCCTGAATCTGCCTGAACATGATAAACCAAATGAAGAAAAAAAACAAAAGCCATGGAAGAAAATTCAGCAAGCCCTTAATGAGCATATTGTCATCATCATCGGCTCCCTCAACCACAACTCTTTTCCCCAAAAGCATCTTCATGAGATTGGGGTCTTCATAGGGAATTTGGGTTACAAAATCATATGAATCGGCACCGCGACTTGATCTGCTATCGGCCTTTACCGAATTCTTATACTTACCGGAAATCTGCTTTGCACTTTCTATTTTAACCTTTGCAACTTCATCGTTTTCAACTTTTTCAAGAAAGACGCTATAGTCCAGAACAACCTTTTCATGGGAGGGCTCATTCATTCTGAAAATTGCAGTTATCAACAGCCCAATAAGTAAAAAAAAGGCTATTTGCTTTGTTACTCTATTCATTTTTTACTCCTAAATAAGCTAACTACTCATATAGTTAAGGATAATAATATTCTCTGAATTATTATCAATCCAATATTTTTTTGACACTCGAAAGGCATCCTCTGCCCATGGCAGGGGCAGATAAACAGCTACTTCATTGTCCACTGTTATGAGAGGTACCTTTTTTTTAGTCACAGTGTCAAGTTTCTTTTCAATCATAAAATCTTTTATTTTTTTAGTCCCTGTTTCAATGACTATTCTATCCCCCTGTCTCCTATTGCGAATTGCTATGACAGACTCAGGATTGTCATGGGAAAATGCTACTCCTCCATCTTCCTTAAGAGCCTGATATTCATCTCTTGAACACCTGCGATAGTGTACCTCAGCATTGACTTCAGTCAGGAAAACAGACCCTTCCCTTTCAGAAGGGATTATATGACACCACTCCTCCAAGATTTTCTCCAAATCTTCTTTAGAAATAATTACCGAAGGCTTTTCCTTGAACAATCCCTTGCGTAATTGGAGTTTACCAAGGGAATAGAGGTGCAAATTAGTTTTCCTCTGTTTGAGCTTTCTAAAAATTTCTTCATATACAGCATTAGACAACACTACGTCATAGTTGTTTCTTAAAATTTCTGAAATTATGAATCTCAACAGGGGATTCGTCATCCCGGGGGAGGAGATGTCTATAAAAAAAACATGCCCCTCTTGATGTACATATTCTCCATAGTTGTGAGCAATGAGGTCCTCAAGGAGGAGTCGGCTTTCCCTTACATGACTTGATAGTTGAGCAATTTTGTTAATATACCGGGGAAAACGGGCTTCAATGACTGGAAAAACTTCATTTCTTATGTAATTACGGTCATATTTATTTGAAAAGTTACTCGAATCCTCCCTCCAGGGAATTTCATTTTCCCTGAGATAGGCATATATTTCCTCTCTATGAAAGGTCAAAATAGGTCTGACAATTCCCCTTTCCGTTTCAGGAATGCCTTCCAGACCTCGCATTCCCGTCCCGCGTAAAATTCTCATAAAGATAGTCTCGGCATTGTCTTCAAGGTTATGGGCCGTTAAAATTTTATTAAAACCCTTCTCATTTTTTATTTCACGCAACATGGAGTACCGAATAGCCCGGGCCCTCTCTTCAAAGGAAAGCCCCGGTTTCCCGTGGGCTGAAAAATCATATTGATGAAAAAAAGGCTCAATGCCATGGGAGGTGAGATATTCTCTTAAAAAGACCTCGTCTCCCAGGGACTCGTCTCCCCTGGTAAGGTGATTGAGATGAAAAACTCCAAGACGCAAGTTCAGCTCTTCCCGAACTTGCAAAACCATTGACAACATGAACATGGAATCCTTTCCGGCAGACATGGATAGTAAAAGAGCGTCTCCATCTTCAAAGAGCTCTTTCTCTGCAATTAAAGCTTTAAAGCGGTCAACTAAACTAGGCATTGTCTTTAAGATGATTGAGAACCCTGTCTTCCATCTCCTCCATTCGTCGCTCCTCCTCGGGAGAAATTTCATGGTCATATCCCAAAAGGTGGAGAATACCGTGAACTAAAAGCCTGCGGAATTCCTGTTGAAAGGTAACTTCATAGTGGGCAGCCTGTTCTTCTGTCTTTTCAAGGGAAATATATATATCCCCCAGCTCTTCAAATTCTTCTTCAGGGACCGGAAACTCACTGTCCCGGTAGGCAAAACTTATGACATCGGTGGGATAGTCCCTGTTGCGATAGTCCCTATTTACAATTTGAATCTGCGCATCATCCGTGAGAATGACCGAAACAGCAACAGAAGAGGTGTTACAAAACCGTAATATTTTGTCTGTAAGCAGTCGGACCTCCTCCAAATCCATGGAAAACCTATCCGAGGAAATAGTTCCCTCCACAAAAACCTCTATATCATTCATCTGCTTCACTCAATGGTTCCTTCTTCTCAAGTTTCTTTTCCAAAAGTTCCATCTTTTCACGGTCTGGATATTCCAGTCGAGTGTGAAAAATTCCATACAGGATGCTCAAAAAGGCTCTCTGTACTTCCTTTAGCTGAACCATGGAAAGATCGGAATTATCAAGCTCTCCATCATTGAGCTTGTTGTATATTATTTTACGAACCAGCCCTCTGATATTCTCACGGCTCGGCTCTTTCAAAGAACGAGAGGCAGCCTCAACGGCATCTGCAAGCATGACAATGGCAGTTTCGCGACTGTGGGGCTTGGGACCGGAATACTGAAAATCACTTCGCTTTAGTGTATTTTTATCGTCGGGTCCAATGCTCTCAAGGGCCTGGTGATAGAAATAGGACATGGTAGAGGTTCCATGGTGTTCCCTAATAAAATCTATAACAGATTCGGGCAATGAATATTCCCTGGCCATTTCAACCCCTTTATCAACATGGGAAATAATAACCCCGGAGTACTCAAGGGGCGACATTTTCTTGGCCCTGTGGTCTGTAATTGTATTTTCAATATATAGACCCGGGTCCTTGAGCTTGCCAATGTCATGGTAAAAAGCTCCCACTCGGGCAAGCATGTAGTTAGCCCCAATTTCCTTACAGGCTGCTTCGGCAAGGGTAGAGACCAGAAGGGAATGATTATATGTTCCCGGAGCATGGAGCAGCATCCTTTTAAAAATATCAGCATTGAGGTCTGAGAGTTCCAAAAGCTTAAACCTGGTTGTTATGTCAAAGAGGTGCTCATATACAGGGAAAATTCCCAGGGCAAGTATGGAGCAAAGAATACCATTGGCAAGTCCCATTTCAGAGTGGGTAATTATAACCTTCCAGGGAACATTTTCTATCAAAGAAACTGAAATAATTGCAAAAACATTAACAATGCCCAAAATCAGCCCACCTCTGATAAAATCAGATCGCTTATCAACATTAAGATTCACAACAGAACCTACTAGAGCTGTATAAAATGCAATTGTCAAAACCTGAAGATCAAAGCCTACGAGCATCACCGTAAAGAAAACAAGATACAAACCTGTAAAAAGAGAAAGGTAAAGATTATACAAGATGGAAACCATCATAGTGACAAAGGCGATTGGTAAAAGAAGAACATAGGTCATCTTTGAGAATCCGGGGATTTGAAAACTATCAACAAAGAAACTGTATACCATGAAAAGAATTACAAGGGAAAAGACAACCCCCATGGACTTTTTGTCGGGATGAAAATAATTTTTGTATTTAATACTGAAAAAACTGAGAACGATTAGAAAAAATATCTGAAGTAATATAACCCCAATAATATATGAAAGGTGTGAAGCATTGGAATTTTTATTGATTATCCTCAGCTTTTTCAAATTTTCAGGTGTTACGGGCTCCCCCTTTCTAAGAACAATGAATCCCTTTTTCAGCATACCCATGACGGGTTTTACCTGTTTTCCCATTTCATCAATGCGACGCCTTGTTTCATCTTGGTTAAAGCTCAGGTTGGGTCTCAATCCTGAAAATATTATTGTCGTCAAGGCCCCCATGGTTTTGGGAGGCAAATAGGGAGCAACGGAATTGCAAATGGGAACAACCCTCTTTTTAATTTGACCAAAGGTCAAAAGGTTTCCAACCACTCCATATACTTCGTCATCGGGATTGGTAGAGTTTATATTTCTAACTGAAATATTTTTATTGGGGATATTCAGTGGATTTTTGTACTCTCCATCTAAAAAACCCATCTCCCTATAATCATATATATATATGAGTATTTTATTTATTGAACGCCTTAAGAGCTTGGGGTCTTTAAATTTAAGGAGCTCAAGAAGAACTTCATCATCATATTTGATATAGTTGGGAATTTTGTTTTTCAATGAAGCAAGTTGAAATGTGAAATCATCAGTCCCTATTGGAGGATTTTCATCAAGAGTTCTGGTAATTGCATTGAAGAGAATATTGATTCGCCTGAGATTACCCTCCAGAATTGAAGAATCCTTGTCAAAGACCAATCTAACAGAATCGGAAATCTGCCGCTTAATTTTTGCAGTTTCTTCCTCTTTTACATAGTATATATCCCGGGGAACCTTTATATCAATTTCAGGAGATTCGCCTATGGCATAGATGTAAGTTTTATCGGTAACCTTATAGGCAAGTATGCCCGTAGAAATTATAATCATTGCTAATATGAGAATATATCCAAAACGAATTTTGGAATCTCTTATTATATTAACAAGGATAAGACTTCCTATGTCTTGAAGAAATTTCATATGACAATATACTTATCTTGCATACCTCCAGACTGCAAGAATTTTTTACAATTATTCAATTTAAAAGTACACAGAATCACAACAAAACAGCAACCTAAAGGGCAAAATTCACTATTTTTATAAAACTCAAGGAGAATTTTGCCCTTTTCCCCAAGTCATCGGCTACTTAGAGCTGTTTCTCGTTCGAATGGACAGTTCCCGGAGCTGCTCCTCGCTTACAGAGGAGGGCGCATGACTCATGAGACATTGCCCCTTCTGAGTTTTGGGAAATGCAATGACATCTCTGATTGAATTTCTACTCAAAAGAAGCATCATTATTCTGTCAAGTCCCAGCGCCAAACCTCCGTGGGGAGGAGCACCATACTGCAATGCGTCCAGAAGAAAGGAGAATTTCGCCCTGGCCTCCTCCTCACCAATTCCAAGAATCTCAAAAATCCTGGACTGCACAGAGGAATCGCTTATTCTGATTGAACCTCCTCCAATCTCACTTCCATTTAAAACGACATCGTATGCCTGAGCCTTTATCTTTGCGCCATTTTCCCTGTTAATAT
>PDWI01003375.1_pt1 | contig 22590 bp, 22 predicted proteins | sample 1430891 | NCBI WGS metagenome assembly PDWI01 (sample SAMN01162508, study PRJNA174530) | Oral metagenome, whole genome shotgun sequencing project. | biome: Marine environment; feature: Marine mammal; material: Swab sample of the gingival sulcus; isolation source: swab sample of gingival sulcus... | reverse complement strand
TGAAGGCTCGTGTATGATACTGAGCTAAGCAATAGATTCAGAGGCTTCCATGACAAATAAGGTAACCGTGGCGATTCTGGCCGGTGGTCAGGGGCGGCGCTTTGACGGGCAGGATAAAGGGCTGGTTGACTTCTGTGGCAAGCCGTTGATTGAGCATATTTTGCAGCAGATTAGTGCGGATACCACGAACATTATCATCAATGCCAATCGCAATCAGGCAGAGTATAAGCGCTATGGCTATCCAGTGATTGAGGACACCTTGGCAGATTACCAGGGGCCATTGGCGGGCTTTGCCTCGGTGATGGCGCACAGTGATGCGGAGTTTGTGCTGACGTTGCCATGCGATGCGCCCAATGTGCCGCAGGGTTATACGGCAAAAATGTTGGCAAAGCAGGCCGCGACAGGAGCCGAGATTGTGGTGGCCAGTGACGGGACGCGTTTACAGCCGGTGTATGCCCTAATTGCTAATCGTCTACTGCCGGATTTATTAGCCTTTCTGGCGCGCGGTGAGCGTAAAATTGACCGTTGGTATGCACGGCACAATGAAGTCACGGCAGATTTTAGCGACACACCGGCGGCGTTTCATAACCTCAATACCGAGCAGCAAAAGCGTCAGTTAGAAGCAGCACAGGCAGCGCCTACATCAAAAAAAACAGCGAATAAGGCGGTTCAATTTGCCCGGCCATTACTGGGCTTTGCGGCGTTTAGTGGTGTGGGCAAGACGACATTGCTGAAACGCCTGCTACCCAAATTACGGGAAAAAGGCTTGCGGGTGGGGATGATTAAACACGCCCATCACACGCTGGAAGTGGATCATCCCGGCAAGGACAGTTATGAGCTACGCAAGGCAGGTGCTGAGCAAATGCTGGTGGTGTCATGCAGTCAAGTGGCATGGATTCGGGATTTACAAGACCAGCGGGATGAACCGGATTTGCAGGGGGCGCTGGATTTGCTTGATCCCGATACGCTGGATTTGGTGCTGGTCGAGGGGTTTAAGCGAGCCTCTTTTCCAAAAATTGAATTGTATCGGGAGGCGGTTGGTCAGCCGATGCTGTATCCCGACGATGACAATATCATTGCCTTTTCCAGCGAAAAGCCGCCTGCACAATTACCCATTCCGTGGATTGATTTGAACGATGTGGACGCAATGGCCGCATTTATTTTCCATGCCTATCAGGAGGTGCAATGAGTCAGCACCGTATTGAGCATACCACCAGTTGTGCCAGTGATTGGGAGGCGGATGCGCTGAGTGTGACGGATGCCAGGCAGCATATTCTGGGGCAAATAACACCTGTTGCACATCAGCAAATACGCCCGTTACGGGACTGTCTGGGGCAAATTCTGGCAGAGTCCGTTACCTCACCACGCAATGTCCCCGGCCATACAAATTCAGCAATGGATGGCTATGCGTTATCGGGTGATGATTTGCCTGCTGACAGTATTGAAACATTCCGCGTATCTGGTCGGGCAATGGCCGGGGTTGCTTTTGACGGGGTCTGTCAAGCCGGTGAGTGTGTGCGGATTATGACCGGCGCAATGTTGCCTGCAGGCACGGATTCGGTGGTTATGCAGGAGCAGGCAAGCTCATCCACCGATGCGGCAGGTAACGAGTGGGTCAAAATCGGCACAGGGCATCGCCGTGGGCAGAATGTGCGCCACGCTGGAGAGGATATTGCCCAAGGCGCTCAGGTGTTTAAAGCTGGGCACAAAATTACCGCAGCGGATTTGGGGATGTTAGCCTCACTTGGGATTGCCGAACTATCGGTAAAGCGACGACTCAGGGTTGCGTTTTTCTCCACTGGTGATGAGCTGCGAAGCTTGGGCGAGGTGCTGGAAAATGGGCAAATTTACGACAGTAACCGTTATACGCTGCATGGCATGTTGCAGCAGTGTGGCGTGGACATCATTGACCTTGGTGTGGTGGCGGATGACGCGGAGAAGCTTCGGGAAGCGTTCGATTGTGCCGCCAGCATGGCCGACGTGGTGATCACTTCCGGCGGTGTCTCTGTGGGTGAGGCGGATTACATCAAACCGACTTTACGGCGGATGGGTGAGATTAATTTTTGGAAAATTGCCATGAAACCGGGCAGGCCGCTGACTTATGGACGGCTTGGTCAAGCGCATTTTTTTGGCTTGCCGGGGAATCCGGTGGCGGTTATGGTGACTTTCCTTCAGTTTGTAAAACCGGCGTTGGAGAAATTGTCTGGCTACCATGCACCGCCACCGTTGCGGCTTAAAGCACGTTGTCAGGATGCTATTCGTAAACGTCCCGGCAGAACGGAATTTCAGCGTGGTATTTACACACAGGGCGAAGACGGTGAGCTGACGGTTCGGCTGACGGGAGCGCAAGGCTCAGGCATTTTACGTTCCATGAGTCTGGCCAACTGTTTTATTATTCTCTCTGAGGAACAGGGGAGTGTGAGTGCTGGCGACTGGGTACAACTAGAGCCTATCAACTAATTTGCCGTCATCCACAGTCATGGGGCGGTTTTTTGTTTTCAGCAGTGTCCTGTGTAGAATGGCTGGGTAAGTGAGGAGGTAGGTTCACCAATGTCAGATCAGCAAAGCAGTGCCTTAATCGACAAGTTTGGACGGACGATTAATTATTTGAGAATTTCGGTAACGGATCGTTGCGATTTGCGTTGTGTGTATTGCATGTCTGAAAACATGACGTTTATGCCTCGCGCAAAACTGCTGACATTGGAGGAAATTGCCCGCATTGCCAGACAATATGTGGATTTGGGGGTCAACAAGATTCGGATTACTGGCGGTGAGCCTTTAACGCGCCGCAATGTCATCACGCTGTTTAAGGAACTGGGCGATATGCCGGGGCTGAATGACCTGACGGTAACGACCAACGGGACCTTATTAACAAAATACGCGCAAGACCTAAAACAGGCGGGCGTAACGCGCATTAATATCAGTCTGGATACCTTACGCGAGGATCGTTTTAAAGCGATGACCCGTGTGGGGCAGATTCACAAAACCCTGGATGGCATTGATGCGGCGCTGGCTCAAGGTTTTAACAGCGTTAAGCTGAATGCGGTGATTATGAAAAATCACAACGATGATGAGATTCTGGATTTGGTGGATTATGCGCGTGATCGGGGATTGGACATTTCTTTTATCGAAGAAATGCCTTTGGGTGATATGGGGCAGCATGATCGCGGCAAGTCCTATTGCTCCAGCCAGGAAGTGCTGAAGCGCATTGAGGCGAAATACAGTCTGATTCCCAGTACCGAAACCACAGGTGGGCCAGCGCGTTATTATCGTTGCCATGATAGTGATTCCCGTATCGGCTTTATTTCACCACATAGCCATAACTTTTGTGATGATTGCAATCGGGTGAGGATAACTGCGGAGGGGCGTTTGCTGCTGTGTTTGGGGCAGGAGCACTCAATGGATCTTCGGGCAATTGTCCGCGCACATCCAACTGATGATGAGATTTTACGCCAGTCTATTATTGACTCACTTGACCTGAAGCCCAAGGGGCATGATTTTGATGTGACGGTCAAGCCGATTATTATGCGACACATGAGTGCTACGGGTGGCTAGGTCCGAACACCCCCGTGAGGAACAGGCTTCAGCGGATCAGTCGCGTCCTTATTTAAGCAATGAGGGTTTAGGGACATCGGTTGAGGTGGTTGCCTATGATGAGTATGGCGAAGCGCGTGGCGGGCATATTGCGGCTGAGCGCGCGTTAACGATTTATCTGGATAAGCGTGAAATCCTCACTTTAATGACGCTGGGCGCGCAACCGGAGTTCCTGGTGTTAGGCTGGTTGAAAAATCAGAATCTGATCCATGACTTGGCAGATGTGGAAGCGGTACAGATTGCCTGGGATGTTGAAGCGGCTGCGATCAAAACACGCAGCGGTGTTGATGGTCTGGAGAAAAAGCTGGAACACCGAACAGTGACTACCGGCTGTGGTCAGGGGACAGTTTTTGGACGCATGATGGATAGCCTGAGTCAGACCAAACTGGCCAGGTCTCAGGTTCGGCAGTCTCAGATATATTGCTTGTTAAAAAGCCTGAATGCGCATAATGATGTTTACCGAAAAGCCGGTGCGGTGCATGGTTGTGCCCTGTGTCAGGGGGATGATATTTTGTATTTTGTCGAGGATGTGGGGCGACATAATGCGGTGGATACCATCGCCGGGCGTATGTGGTATGAAGGGATTTCTGGCGATGATAAGTGGTTTTATACCACGGGGCGTTTAACTTCTGAAATGGTGATCAAGGTGGCACAGATGGGAGTGCCGGTGTTGTTGTCTCGTTCGGGCGTCACACAAATGGGGTTGGCGCTGGCAAAACAGTTGGGTGTCGTGCTGATTGCGCGTGCAAAGGGTCGTCATTTTCTGGTGTATCAGGGGGCGGAGCAAGTCACCTTTGATGCAAAGCCTAAGCCGTTTTCTGATACTTAATTCAACGAATTCCACGAGCTATGCAAGACACTCTCGGAAATGCCATTTTCGACGCAATCGCTTTGCTGTTAAGTGGTGATACTGCGCTGTGGGAAATTATAGGCATTTCATTTTCAGTCTCTGGCACTGCGATTTTGGTCGCGGTGTGTCCGGCTATGTTGTTGGGCTTTTTTCTGGCCTTTTATAATTTCCCCGGTCGGCGCTTATTGATTGCCGTATCGAATACCTTACTGTCCGTACCCGCAGTTGTGGTTGGTCTGACCCTGTATTTATTGCTATCTCGGCAAGGCCCTTTCGGGGATATGCGCTTATTATTCACACAGACTGCCATGATTCTCGGGCAAATTGTTTTAGCATTTCCGCTGCTAGTGGCGATGAGTCATAGCGCGTTTCAAGCCATTGACCGTCGCGCCTGGGAAACCGCCATTACCATTGGACAGCCTGTGTGGGGGGCACTACTGCTAATGATTCGGGAGGCGCGTTTTGCCTTATTGGCTGCGGTGTTGGCAGGCTTTGGCAGAATTATCGCCGAGGTTGGTGCCTCAATGATGCTGGGGGGGAATATCTTGCACTACACACGCAATATCCCCACCGCTATTGCGCTGGAAACCAGCAAAGGGGAATTCACCCAAGGCATTGCACTTGGCATTGTATTGTTAGTGTTGGCGTTTACGCTCAATATTTTGCTGCATATTTTTCAGGGCAAAGGGGAGTTGTCCTAATGTCGTCGCAGATTTGTTCCCCGCTACTGAGCTATGTGGGCTTACAAAAGCAATTCGGGTCGCGTGACATACTGAATGCCATTAATGTGACGCTGCAGCGTGGTGAATGCCATTTGTTACTGGGTGAAAATGGGGCAGGAAAAACAACTTTACTGCGGATTATGGCGGGTCTACTAAAGCCTGAGGCGGGGCATATTTCTGTCAATAAGCGAACGCTTTGCTGGCTGCGAGCGCGTCCGCTTTTGCGGGACAAGGTGATGTATCTGCACCAAATGCCTTACTTGTTTGATGGTAGTGTGCTGCAAAATTTAAAATATGCTGTTGCCTCGTCGAGTTCGGGGATGTGTTCCAGTCAGCGCAATGCAAGTATTGAGGAGGTGCTAGAGTGGAGTGGCTTGGCAGCCTTGGTAAAATGCCCCGCCAAGCAGCTTTCAGGGGGGGAAAAACAGCGTTTGGCACTGGCCAGAGCAAGGTTACGGCGTGCTCCCGTGTTGTTGTTGGATGAACCCACATCCAATATGGACAGCGAGTCACTACAGAAAACATTGGCATTGTTAGCCAGTCTCAAGGCGTTAGGTACATGTATGTTGATTGCCTGCCATGAGCCATCAAACTTTATGGAAATTGCCGATGGGGAGTACCAGTTGTCAGCGGGTGATTTGCATTCGTGGGAAGTTTAATTTTTCGTAAGGCTTTCGCAATGATCTGTTAACCCATGTTGCTTTACCATCCTGCTCAACCATTCGACATAATACATCCTTTGGTCAAAGCATTAGTAGTAATGCGCTCTATCCTTAAAATAACTTGCTAAGCGTAGGAATTAAAGCGGCATTAGTTTGCCGCTTTCTTGTCTTTTGGTATTTCGGTACTAAAGCTGAGAATGACTCTCAAGCCGGGGTGGTTGTCTTCTAGCTCAATGGCGCCATTGTGGCGCTCTACCACGGCTTTTACCAAGCTTAGTCCCAAGCCATTGCCTGGTGTGCTACGCGCGCTATCGAGCCGTACAAAGCGTTCAAATACTTCCTCGCGTTTATCTTCGGGAATTCCTGGTCCGTTATCGGTGATTTCGATAATAGCTTTTTGATTTGCGAAGCGTGTTGTCATTGTGATGAGCCCACCCTTTGGTGTGAACTTCATGGCATTATCGAGTAAATTGGTGAAGGTTTGAGCCAGTAATTGGTGGTCACCCAAAATAAAACGACTTTCCTTGATGTCATTCTCAAAAGTGATGCCTGACTCTTCGGCAACAATAGAATACAGCTCGGCCAGCTCCTCGATAAACGGCTTCAGGTCAATCTGCGTCCAGTCGTGATCATGTTTTCCAGATTCTGCTTGTGTGATATTGAGCAGGGCATTAAAGGTGCGGATAATATCGTCAATATCGCTGATTGCTTCTTCCTGGACTCTCTGATAACCCGCCTTGTCGAGATTTTCAATCAGTGAGACGTCCAAGCGGTTTCTTAGGCGATTCAATGGGTTACGCAGGTCATGAGCAAGATTGTCCGTCACCTGATGCATACTTTGCATGAGTTGCTCAATTCTGGACAGCATGGCGTTGAGTACCGTGCTCAGGCGATCAAACTCATCGTTTTTGGTGGTGACCTGCATACGCTGGCTAAGGTCTCCCTCAATGATTTCACCCGCAGTTTGTCTGATGCTATTGATCCGGTGCAACACGCCGTAACCGATTAATGCGCCACCCGCTAGTGCCAGGGTAAATACGATAATGATTAACGTAATGATGACGTTCAGCATACGCTTGAGTAGCTGCTGTCGTGGAATCAGGTCGGTTCCCACCAGCATCTGATAGCCGTCAGGCAACAGCGTGAGAAGCACGCGCGCTGGCTGGTTCAGTTGCTTCTTATCGACCCTTGAGCTTCTATGAACCGACACGATACTTTTGAGTGGTACGGTTCCGTATATGCTTTTTCCCACCTTGAGGTGAACACCGGGCTGGATCTGTTCAATGAAATCAAACTGGTCACGCGTTCGCAGGACGTAGAGGAAGAAACTGGAGTGGCCATAATCGTCGAGGCGGTTCATCTCACGAGACAAGGCGCTGATATGGCCGCTTGCGTATTGCTCCAAGAGAGCGTCTGTTTCCACACGAAGCTGATAGTCTGTCTGGTTACGGATTTCCTTGGCCGAATTCCAGTAGAGGAAGCTGATAGCGCCGGTGCTGATTAGGCTGAACAACAGGGCATAGATCAGGGAAAGCCTGAATGCCGTTGTATTGACCAGCTTAAGACGCATGCAGCGAGTATCCCGCTCCTCTTACGGTATGTAATAGTGGTGGGGAAAATTCACGGTCTATCTTGCTGCGCAAGCGGCTGATATGAACATCAATCACATTGGTTTGGGGGTCAAAGTGATAATCCCAGACATTCTCCAACAGCATGGTGCGGGTGACCACTTCATTAGCATGGCGCATCAGGTATTCCAGCAGCGTAAACTCACGGGGCTGCAGGTGAATAACTTGTCCGGCACGGGTCACACTGTGTTTGATCAAGTCCATCTGTAGGTCATGGACGCGCAGCAGCGTTTGTTCTTGTGCTGGGCTGGCACGTCTGACAAGTGCCTGCAAACGGGCCAACAGCTCACTAAAGGCATAAGGTTTGACGAGGTAGTCATCGCCGCCTGCGCGTAAACCCTCAACTCGATCATCCACATCGCCCAGCGCGCTCAGAATCAGCACAGGGGTCTTGATCTTCTGCTCACGAAGCTCCTTGATGACTTCAAGACCACTTTTTTTAGGTAGCATCCGATCGACGATAAGCACATCGTACTGACCCGTAAGTGCCATATGAAAGCCGTCCTCACCATTGTCAGCGTGGTCGGCAACGTGACCCGATTCGGCTAAGCCTTTCTGTATAAAGCTCGCCGTCTGAGTATCATCTTCTATTAGTAACATGTGCATGGGCACAGTATAAAACAGAGCATGTTAATGGCGCATTAAGTTTTGGTAAGGTGAAAATAGCCCAAAAAGCGCAAGACTTATGAACGACACCATGCCGCCTGACACTGGCATTAGTTATCAATAATTTTACTTTCGATGCCCATTAACAGGCGTTGAATATTTGGAATATGCTTCCAGTAAATCAGTGCTGTAATGATTAGCAGGCCAAACCCCAACGCGCTGGAGTTTGTGATCAGATAGAAGTAGAACGGTGCAAATAAAACGGCAATGAGCGCAGCAACAGATGACATGTTAAAGGCGACGGCGACCGACAACCATGTCACCATGACCGCCAGGCCTATAACCGGGTTGATGCCCAGAAAAATTCCCATCGCTGTGGCAACACCTTTGCCACCGTTAAATCCGTAGAAAATCGGAAATAAGTGCCCCGAAAGTGCTGCGATTGCAACCAGGACGAGTGATAGATCATTGACACCAAGCGCCTTGGCAATGACCACTGGAATCAAGCCTTTTAGTGCATCGCCAAGTAAGGTGAAAGCTGCCGGAAGTTTGCCACCTAGACGCAACACATTGGTGGTGCCGGGGTTATTGGAGCCATGATAGCGGGGGTCAGGGAAACCAAATAACTTGGCGGCCAGAATAGCGGTCGAAACCGAGCCTAGCAGATAGGCTGCAATGACCAGAGCAGCGGGCAATATAGTATCCATGCCGGAATTTTAGCAAAGCACGGGCGAATTGAAACGAGTTTTTTCAATTGATTCAATGCTATTGAGGAACTTTGGGTGTGTCGCTTCAGGTGAACTGTTCTGCCATCAGGGGGCTAGTGAGGGCATCTATAATTGGCAAGGCAAAGTGGCTTATCAGCCCAATAGTGACTCTGTTAATAAATCTTAACGGTTTGTAATTTCAATTACTTGATTTTTAGTGTAGCTTTTGGCTTGTCGCTTACTACTATAGGCGGTCGTGAGTGTGTAGCCCGATAATAATTAGATTTGGGGCTGCGGCATTGAACATCGCGCCTAGCGCCTGATGAGTGTCATTAATCGGCGGAGGTGTGGTTGTATCCGAAGTGGTGTGGCTGGTCAGCCGCGGGTGTCGTCGTCTCCTGAAATTTTCAGAAGGAAGGTCGTAAACATGAGCGCATTGGCAATGACGCTGACGATCGGTGTGTTTGTAATGCTGATAGTCATCGTGGCGTTTATTTTTTCAGCTAAGAGCGGCCAGTACGATGATCTTGATGGGCCGGCGCATCGCATTTTAATGGATGATGACGATCCGAGGATTCCGGGTAATGCATCAAAACGTAACAAGAAAAGACAATAAACCAAAAGACGACTAAACCGATTAATCATATCCCCCAATAATGAAAATGAGTTTCGTCGTGACCCTGATGTTGTTGCAACAGTAAATTTAAATCGCGGCAACAAACTATGAATTGCCTATGGGTAGGCATTCAGACGACAAGCAAAAGGAGATTGTAAGTCATATGTCTGATAGAAGACTCCAAGTGTTTCACGCCGTGGCGCGGATGCTTAGTTTTACAAAAGCAGCCGAAGTTTTGCACATGACACAACCGGCTGTCACATTCCAGATACGCCAGCTCGAAGAGCAATTTGATACACGTTTATTTGATCGTGCGCACAATAAAGTCAGTTTGACCGATGCAGGGCATGTGGTGTTTGAGTATGCCGAGTGCATCTTTGAGCAGTATTCTGAAATGGAAAACTCTGTTCGTGAAATTACCGGCAATATCAATGGCTCATTAACCATCGGCGCGAGTACTACCGTTGCTGAGTATATGTTGCCGGCCTTGCTGGGCCAATATACTAAAGAAAACCCGGATATTCGTTTGCGCTTGAGAGTATCAAATACCGAAGGCGTGGTTTCCATGATTGAAAACAATGTGATCGATTTGGGTGTTGTGGAAGGGCCGGTGGCTAATAAAAATCTGCTGGTTGAGCGCTGTCGAACTGATGATCTGGTGGTTGTGGTACCTCCGGGGCATCGTCTATTGGAACAGTACGATGCTGAGTCTGCCGGGATAAACCCTAAAACCGTATTGGGTTATCCGTTTATTTGCCGCGAGCCTGGTTCTGGTACGCGGGAGGTGATTGCTGATTACCTGCAAACATCGGGGTTGGAGAAAAACGTACTGAAAGCCTGTTTGGAGCTGGGGAGTCCTGAGTCAATCAAAGGAGCGATTGAGGCCGGAATGGGTATTTCGATTTTGTCCAGTGTCAGTATTGCCAAGGAAGTAAAGCTCGGTACTTTGTGTGCCATTCCGCTTGATCCACCACTGAGTCGAGAGTTCTCATTCGTCCGTCAGCGACAGAAGTTCAAGGTAAAAGCGATGGATGAGTTGCTGGAATTTGCAAGAAGTTACTGTGAGTCTGGAAAACCACTTATTTCAAACTAAAATCGACGTTGTTCAGGTGACACTCGTGTGCTTTCCCTGTAAATTACCGGCTCAGGGAAGCGGGGTGTGTTGTTGTGGTTAGCATGGGTGTAAACCTGACAAAAGATCAACGAAAGCTGTTAGCGTGCTTTAAAAACCTTTCGTCGGCTGATCAAGCATCATTAATCAACTTTGCTGAATTTTTGGTATCCCGATCCACACCAGAGCCAGCAGAAGCACGTTCGCCCGCAGTCCCTGTCATTATTCCCCGACCGGTCGATGAAACTGTCCCCAAGGCTATCAAGCGGCTTAGCCAGTCGTATCCGATGCTGGATGACGTGGAACTACTGCATCGTTGTTCGGCACTAATGAGCGAGCATATTTTGCAAGGGAGGCCTTCTTGCGAAGTAATTGATGAACTGGAGCTGCTCTATCAGCAATCCTTCCAACTCTATCAGACTGATAATAGATGATTAAACTGATTAATGACTGGTACATACGGCATTTCTCCGACCCGCAGGTGGCTATGCTTGCCTTTTTACTGTTGTTGGGATTTGGTACGGTTTATTTTGCCGGTAATTTACTCACGCCGTTGTTTGCTGCCCTGATTATTGCGTATTTATTAGATGGCGCGGTGATGTTCCTGCGTCGCTTCAAAATCCCGCAGTTTATAGCCATGATGACGACGTTCAGCTTATTTGTTTTGTTTTTGCTGGTCGTGATTTTTATCCTGGCACCCTTGATGTTCAAGCAAACCACTCAGTTTATGCTGGAAATTCCGCGGATGCTGGCCGAGGGGCAGAGTTTGATTATGATGTTGCCTGAGAAATATCCAAATATTATCTCTCAGGAACTGGTGAGTGAGATGCTGAGTAGTCTTAAGGGGAATCTGACGGGTCTATCGCAGAAGTTTGTCAGCTTATCCCTTGCCTCCGTACTCGATATGTTTACGTTTCTCGTGTATTTGGTGGTTGTGCCATTGTTGGTGTTTTTCTTTTTAAAGGATAAGGAAATGATGTTGGCATGGTTTCGCAGCTTTTTGCCGCGTGATCGTGCGCTGGTCGCCACCGTTTGGAAGGAAGTCAACGGCAAAATTTCCGGCTATGTACGTGGAAAATTTATGGAAATCCTGATTATTTGGGTTATTTCCTATATCACTTTTTTGATCTTTGATCTTAATTACGCGCTGCTATTGTCTTTCGTGGTTGGGGTATCAGTATTAATTCCCTATGTTGGTGCGGTGGTGGTGACTTTGCCGGTGGCCATAGTTGCTTACTTTCAGTGGGGCTATAGCTACGAGACAATCTATGTCCTGACAGCATATACCGTGATTCAATTTTTAGATGGTAACTTGCTGGTGCCACTACTGTTCTCCGAAATGGTCAATTTGCACCCCGCAGCTATTATCATGGCAGTGCTGGTTTTCGGTGGCTTGTGGGGGCTGTGGGGAGTATTTTTTGCCATCCCTTTGGCAACGTTGGTGCATTCGGTGATGAACTCATGGCCACGCCGCTCACAGGCTGAGTTGATGGCGGATTAGTGGGGACGGGTTATGGCGGACGGCTGGATTCAATTAAGTAACCAGCGTTACCCCTATCGCTTCCAGCATTCAAAGCGGGCCAAGTACATACGCCTCAAATTAGCTCATAATGGCGACTTATGCGTTGTGGTGCCGGATGGTGTCAGCTTAAATAAAGCCCGATTATTTGCAGAAAGTCAGGCGGCATGGCTGACGCAAAAGTTACCTCAGATAACCAGACGAACCGAAACCATTACCTTGAAACCAGAAAGGTTGGAGTTGCTGTATTTGGGGGAGTCATGGCGGCTTTTTTATCAGACCGAGACCGATGCGGAGTCTGTAGAGCTGATGCCAGATCAGGCCACATTGTCACTGCATTGTTCCGGCCTGGTGGATGATAGCGTGTTATGCCATAAAGCCATTGGTACGTGGCTGAAGGCGAAGGCGGAGCAAGTGATTCCGCAGCGTTTGTCTGAGCTAGCGGAGCAACATGGCTTTTCTTATCGGCGGGTTTCGATACGTGGGCAAAAAACGCGCTGGGGCAGTTGCTCCAGCCAGAAAAACATCAGCCTGAATTACAAGTTGCTGTTTTTACCGAAGACTGTGGCGGATTATGTGCTTATACACGAGCTATGCCACACGATTGTAATGAACCACTCGCCAGATTTTTGGCGTTTAGTGGCGGATTGCGATAAAAACTACAAGGTGCATGACAAAGCACTGAAGCAATATGCCAAATCGATTCCGCTCTAACGCAGTCTTGCATGACTCATTTCGATGGCACTGTGGATCGCTGCCAACAAGCTGCCAGCATCGGCATTTCCAGTACCTGCCAAATCCAGTGCGGTACCGTGATCTACGGATGTGCGGATGATTGGTAAGCCGAGCGTGATATTAACCGCGCGCCCAAAGCTGGCATGTTTTAATACCGGCAGGCCTTGATCGTGGAACATCGCCAATACAGCGTCTGCATGTTGCAGATATTTCTGTGTAAATAAGGTGTCTGCGGGCAAAGGGCCGACCAAGTTCATGCCTTGTGACTTCAGGCGTTGAATCGTAGGTGTAATTACTTCAATTTCTTCCATACCCAAATGCCCACCTTCACCGGCGTGAGGGTTTAAGCCACAGACATAAATGTTTGGTTTCTCTATGCCAAATTTGTTCTGGAGATCATGGTGTAGAATTTCGATGACTTGAGTGAGTGATGTTTGACTAATTGCGGCACTGACATCTTTTAGGGGCAAATGGGTTGTCGCCAAGGCAACCCTGAAATCGCCTGCGGCCAGTAGCATAACGGGTAGTGGGGCATCGGTCAGTGCTGCAAGGTATTCGGTATGACCACTAAAACGAATGCCCGCATCGTTGATAATGCCCTTGTGCAGTGGCGCTGTTACCATCGCGTCAAATCCACCGCGCTGGCAGCCGTGGGTGGCTTTATCCAGCGTTTCCAGTACATAGCGGGCGTTTTTCTGATTGAGTACGCCTGCCTCAACTGGAGCAGGACAGGCCGTATGCAATACCGTAACCTGTCCTGCCTTGGCACTTTGCCGCTCCAAAGAGTTATCGTAAGTGAGAAACTCAATATCTAGGTTCAGTTGCTCTGCACGACTTTGCATGACCTCACGATCTGCAATGACAACACACTGCGCTGGTAAGTCGTTTTGAGCAATTTGCAGCACTAGATCAATGCCAATACCTGCTGGCTCACCGCAGGTAATGGCTAAACGGGCAATCATTTAACACCTATCCGATATTCAATGTGAGCATTGTTTCGTAGGCTTTGCAGCCATGCATCATAATCCTGTGCCTGGCGTTTACTTAAAATTGCCTGACGTGCTGTTGCCTGCAACGCGGCCTTGCTTGCGTCTACCTCGCGCCGCTCTTGAACTTCCAGAAGATGATAGCCAAATTTGGTTTGGATAACAGGGCTGAGGGTGTTCAGTGTTAATGTCTCAGTGGCTTTGGCAAAAGCAGGCACGTAACGCTTGGAGTCGCTCCAGCCAAGATTACCGCCATTCACTGCGCTTTTCTTGTCAGCAGAATACACCTTCGCCAAGGTTGCAAAGTCGGCACCCTGAACAAGCTGTTGGCGGATTTGTTGAATTTTGCTTTTCGCATCTGGCTCTGAGGCCGCAATTAAAATATGACGGGCGCGTACTTGCTGCGACTTTTTATCTACGCCACCGCGTTTTTCCACCAATTTAAGGACATGGAAGCCCTGGGCATCGTGGATGACTTCCGAGACTTGCCCGATATCCAGTTGGTTGAGTGCTTTTAGGTAGCCAAAGGATAGCTGCGGTGCAGCTTTCCAGCCCAGATCGGTGGCCGTATTATCGGCGTAACGGGTTTTCAAGAAATCAGGGCTGGTGATGGCCAGTTTACGCAGTTGTGCGGCATTGCGCCGAGCCTGTTCGAAGCCAGCAACCGTGTACGGCTGAGGAATTGCAATCAGCAAATCCTGAATATGATAAGAGCGGCCTTCGGCCAAGCGTGCGGACTCCGCTGCAATCAGGTCATTCACCTCCTGATCAGAAACGCGGGCGCGTTTGGATGATTCAAGGTGCTTCAGACTGTTGATAACCAGTTGATTCGTCAGATTTTTACGAAACGTAGCGTAATCAATGCCTTCTTTGGCAAGTGCCTGTTTTAATTGTGGGGGAGTCAGATTATTGCGTTGTGCGATATTAGCGATGGCCCGTTCGATGCTTGCACTATCCGCTTTGATGCCTGAGCGCTTAGCGGCTTGTAGCTGTAATTTTTCCAGTACCAACTGATCCATTGCCTGCTGGAGTAATGGCTTTTCACCGCTTACATTGCCACTAGCCTGCATTTTACGAGCTTTCTGCTGGACTTCACTGACCAAAATAACATCCTGATTGACCACAACCGCAACTTTATCCAGATTGATATCGGCAGCTTGAACGGACAGCGTTGAAGAAAGCAACACTGCTGCAATCCAGCTTCTGCCAAGCGACTTGGTTTTATTATTCATAGGAGGGTAATTCATATCCATAAGTTTTTTCCTGAAGGATGCTTCGGGCACTATTGCCGATACGGCCAAGACCTTTGAGTTCGAGTTCGAAATATAGCGCATCATCATACGTTGTGTTATCCGAGGTCAAATATCTGCGGGCAACAAGGCGGCTTCCCCAGCAACAATCTCTGTATTCAAAGCCTGCCAGTAGCTCAAGTGAGCGATCATTAAACAGGTCATAGTCCACCCGTCCAACCATTGACCAGCGTTGATTGAATGGTAGTGAGAATGAGCTATCAACTTCGGACACTTCACCGTCAAGGTGCTGGTAACTTAGGTTTAAGGTACGTTGTTTTTCATCCTGATAGTTAATTCGTGCTTCTTTTGATGACCAGTCGTTCTTATCAGGATCCCATAACCATGTGGTTGAAAAATGAATCTGGTCATTTAGATGACTGCTGAGTCCGAGCACTATCTCTGAGTTCTTGCCTGTGAGTGCCGATTTTCCCGGCAAGGTGACGTCGCGGTCTTCAAAGTAGAATACTTGTCCGGCATTGAGTTCGAGCAATTCGTGACCTGATTTGGGATTCTGAATACGGCTGGTTAATGCCAATGTTAATTGGTTAGTATCACCGATACGGTCTTTTCCGGTAAAGCGATTGCTGGAAAACAGCTGATTGGCGGTTGAAAAATCAATTTCTGCGGTATCAAAAACAGGGTAGTCGCTTTGATCCTTATAAGGCGTGTAGGCATAAAACAGGCGTGGTTCGAGTGTTTGTGTGAAGCCATTTTTCAAAGTACGTTCAAAGAATAACCTACTATCCAGTGTAAAGGTGGGCACGGCGCGGCTTAGTGTATTATCACCCTGATTATTCTCAAGGTTATATTGGGTCAGGCGATATTCTGCCCCCGGTTTAACGTACCAGGCATCATTACCGAATCGTCTTGAAGCCTTCAGGCCCACATCAATACGCAAGCCGGTTGGGTCGGCAGAGCTTTCAAAGTAGGTCGCTTCGGCTGCCAGTGAGACGTTGGTTTGATTGTATTTGTGCGGCGATTGATAACTGAACTTTGCTTCCGGCAATTTGGCATAAGGCTGGTAGTCTGCATCCAGCACTTGATAGTCCAATGCTGAAAGGCTGAAAGCCCAGTTTTCACTATTTTTAGTGAAACGGATTTGTCGCTCCAGTGCAGAGGTGGTCGTTGACACCAGACTATTTCCCAAGTCGTTGAAATAGTCATCATCTGAAACTCCCTCAGCATTGAAGGTGATTTTGCTGTTCTGGCTCAGACGGTGCTCATAGCCAACATTAAAATAATCCCGCCACTTGTCGTTATATTTGCCATCATCGGGTAAGGCACGATAGTCCACGATGCCTTGCCCTTGCTTGTTCATAAAGCGAAATTGACTGTTGATTTCCCAGCCACGCTTAGAGAGTCGGGTAAGCGAAACGGTGGCATCGTAATTCGGCGCAATATTAAAGTAATAAGGCAAGGTGATCTCATAACCAGACTGGTCACTCATTCCTACCTTGGGTGATAGAAAGCCTGATTTTCGTTGGTTATTGAGTGAAAAACTGAACCACGGCAGATAAAACAGTGGGATGTCTCCCGCGCGGAAGGTGACGTGCTCAGCGTGGCCGGTTTGTGTGTTGTTATCAAGCGTAAGCCTGCGGGATGCAATATGCCAACTGGGATCAGGTGCCGGGCAAGTGGTATAGGTGGCATTGTGAAGTGTCAGCTTATCCGCATTTTTTTGTTGGATTAGCTGACTCTTGCCGTGCGTATCGGAGCCATTAACCTGGTAACTGGCATTGTGAATCGTGCCTTGATGCTTGGTTAAATTGTAATCAATACGATCACTTTTAAAATGTGTGTCAGCAGAGCTTAGTATTACATTGCCCGATGCTTTCACCTGTGTATTGCGACTGTCATACTGGGCTTTGTCTGCATTTAGGGTGTGGTGGTTACGCTGGATAATGACAGCACCCTCAAGTTCTGAGATGCCTTTGCGTCGGATGACACCGCCATCAGCCTCCAGATACACCGCATCAGTGTGCGGGTTGTCGGTGATCGTGTTGCCCTTGGGTTGAGGTTTTGGTGGCATGCAAACCGGCGGGTTAATATCAGCAGAAACTGCGCCGGACGAAATGCTGCTGAGGAAGAGCCATAGGTACTTATTTTTCAATCTATTCACCGGCAAAATCCATCGTATGAATGATCGCTCAAGATAACAAAGCAACTACCGAATAACAATCCTGTGATTTCGTTTGTACAGGGATTGGGCGGGCAGAATTTATTGGGGAAAACTCCCGAAGTCAGGGAGGCGCTTTGGCAACTAGTTTTTGTACTGATAGGCGGGTACATAATAATCCACACCAAAGTCATCAAAGCCACCGTTCTGGTCAACAATATATGCACCACCGCCGATGATCAACGCAGCTAATGCGGCGGCTGAGGCAATTTTGACGATGCTGTAAGGGCGCTCGCCATGAATTTTACCAGTGCGACCATTGATGACGTAGCGATAGGTTTTATTACGGTACTGGAAAGCAGCAGACCAGATTGGCAGTAACAAATGCTTGTAGCGAGTATTGTCGTGTTGTGTTGATACATGGCTAATGCGCTGCTGATCACCACCAATATCCCGCCGTATGTCCTGCCGTATGGTGTAGTCCATGATTTGCTGGGCGCGGAGGAAGCCATCATCGACGGTAATCTGATAGATTTCGCTGCGAAAACCACTCAGATAGGCTTCAGAATAGGGCACTAACTGGTTTAAATCCCAAGGTGCCAGGTTGTCAATAATGGCACGTGGTAACGTCTTGCTGGCACCAATCAATACATCATCAAAATGACGGCTAACACGCCCTGAGGCTGGTTGCCAACGAATGCGCGGCACTTGTTTAACTTGCTGCACATTGCGCCCATTAACCCGCACATTGACCACTTGGCTAACATAATAAACGGTACCACGTTGGCCTTGGTAAAAGGTTTTGGTATCGCTGTCATACGTCCAATATGGCAGATACACGCCAGTCAGCTTGTCATTCCGTTTGGCATGGGAATCAAGCGATGACGGCGCAAACCAACGGGTTTTCATCCACCGATCAAAGATACTCACGGCCTGATCGTGGCTAATGGTAAATGGTAATAAGGAGCGAGGGCGAATAGGGCGGGAGCGCTCGGTATCTGTAATGACGGGGGTGCCACAAAATGGGCAATCACCCGCGTGTACATGCTCATCCAGACTGAACTTCGCCGCGCAGGAAGGGCATTTTATCACCTCGACCTGCTCGTGCTTGTCGGACTGCTGTAAACGCTCTAAGTCATGTAATGCCTGTCGTAAATCGTATTCCTTAATCGGCTCAAAGGTCACTGGGATTTCGTTGGTGAAACCACAGTGACCGCACTCCAGAGATTGATGCTCTGGAGAGTATTGCAAATCCGAGCCACAACGTTCGCAAGGAAAATGCGATTGATTGCTTTTCATACTGACTTGGCGCTAACTTATTGTGGAAGAGGCGGCGGTGTGGTTTGGTACTTATTTATTAAATTTGTTAAATAGGGACTTTCCTGTGCCTTTTCCCAGTTTGCCATGCCAGATGTCCACACCAAAGACTCAGGAGTGAGAGAACCCTTTTGAATCAGCTTAACCAGTGCATCCTGGTCAAATGGGCCAGTGGCCTGATTGTTGACAGACACGTGCCAAAGCTGATCCTTGGGCAATGGCGGTGGTGTAGCTGCTGAAGGTTGAGTAGCTCCCCCTTGCTGATTGCCGGTCATATTTTGCGCCATTGCCAAACCAATACCCATTTCAATGGCGCTGGATGCTGTCGAGGACTGGCCGGACTCCATCGCACTTGCCGCGCCGTATTTTAGGTACTTATCCAGGTCACCGACAATGCCCATACTGGTGCGCTTATCCAGCGCTTTTTCAACCTCAGGTGGCAGGGAAATGTTTTCCACCAAGACCTTGGTCAGCTCCAGGCCGTATTGCTCAAACTCAGGAGCAATTTGTTGGGTGATATAGCCACTGAGCTGGTCGTAGTTCGAAGCTAAATCCAAGATTGGCACATTCAGTTTGCCCAGAATAGACCCATAGCGTGAGGTGATAATGTCACGTAACTGATCACTGATTTCATCAATGGTAAAGTGTCCATCAGTGCCGACGATTTCCTTGATGAACTTTGTCGGATCATTAACGCGCACACTGTAAGTGCCGAAGGTACGCAAGCGCACCATATCAAACTCGCTGTCACGCATCATGATCGGGTTTTTAGTGCCCCACTTCAGATCCGTGAATTGCTTCATATTGAAGAAATATACCTCAGCCTTGAAAGGGCTTTGGAAGCCATGATCCCAATGTTGAAGCGTTGAAAGAACAGGCAAGTTTTTCGTTTCTAGCTCATACATGCCGGGGCTGAGTACATCGGCAATTTCGCCTTCATTGACGAAAACGGCAACCTGTGACTCGCGTACAGTCAGCTTTGCGCCGTATTTAATTTCGTTATTATGTCGCTCAAAGCGATATACCATGATGTCACTGGAGTCGTCTGTCCACTCAATAACGTCAACAAACTCGCCAAAAACTTTATCCCATAATCCCATAATTGTTACTCCTTATGACGCTTGGTCAGGCGCACTATCCAGTGCTTCTTTGCGTGCCTTGGCGGACATCAATGCATTTCGTAATTCGCTCTCAAGGTGCTGCAACTCAGTCGCAGCCGCAGCGCGCTTATTGCGGCCTTCCTCGGCAATTTCCAGACTGTCATTGATCGTACCAATCAGCTCCTGATTGGCTTTGCGAACAGACTCAATATCAAAGATGCCCCGCTCCATTTGTTTGCGCACTTCCTGATTTGCAGTCCGCAGGTTTGTTGCGTTGGATTCCAGCAAGTCGTTTGTCAGGTCAGTTGCACTCTTAACGGTCTCTGCCGCATCACTCATACGGAAAATCGTGACCGCCTGCGCCAACTGGTTTTTCCACAGAGGAACGGTATTGATCAGTGTAGAGTTAATTTTGTTGATCAGTGTTTTGTCGTTTTCCTGAACTAAACGAATGCTGGGTAAACTTTGCATAGCAACTTGACGGGTTAGGCGCAGGTCATGCACACGACGGTCAAGATCATCGCGGGCACTCCTCAGGTCTCTGAGTCCCTGAGCGGCTAACATATTCTCCGCATCAGCTTTTGCTTGTTGCTCGTACTGAGGAATTTCAACTTCATTCATCATGCGCAGCTTTTCTTCACCCGCTGCGATGTATAGCTCTAATTTGTGGAAGTAATCCAAGTTTGCTTCGTACAATTTATCCAGAGAGATGATGTCGGTCAGCAATTGTGTTTTGTGACCTTCCATGTGATCGGTGATGCTGTCGATTTGCTTGCGCACATCATCGTACTTGCTCATAAACTCAGCCACCGGCTTGGCCTTGCCAAACAGCCAGCCAAAAATACGCTGGAAGAAGCTTTGCTGGCGGTTAGGGTTCAGCTCATCAACATCAAAGCCTTTAATAGCCACAATCATGTCATTCAGCGAAGCACTGGCTCCGCCTAAGTCTTTATTGCGAACCCCGTCTAACATATTTTCGGAAATAGTACTCATTTGCTCCTGAGCTTTACTTCCAAAGAAAACAATGCTGCTGCGGTCATCGGTGTCAATTTCTTTAATGATGCTGTCAAGCTTGTTTCTGTCTTCTGTCGATGCTTGAGCATAGACCACAATCTCTTGATCCAGTGGTTTTGCCGGAGTAATTTCGGTGCCGGGGAGAATAGCAACATCGGTAGTAGTCTGCGTTGCTGTAATAACAGAGTCTGACATGGTAGCTCCTTAAGTTTGGTCGTCAGTCGGCGCGGGCTTGTTAGTGTTCGTAGTTAGTATTAAATAATACCTTCGCGCTTTAGTTGAGTTTCGAGAACCTCGATATTTACATCAAGATCAAATCGATCCTGTTTTTTTAATTTTTCGTGTTGTTCATCAAATGTACTCTCAATAGAGTTCAGCACATTTGCAAAATTACTGTCTAGCTCCACGGTGGTTGCTTCATTGCGATGAGTCTTGGCATAGCTCTCAGTAACCCGTCGCGTACCATCCAGGTATACCGTTAAGAATTTTCTGGCACGTGGCAAATCACTGGGGTCACTTTCAATGACATCAATGATATTGCGAGCCTTTGCAATAATGCGGTCAAGGTGCTGGTCAAACTTGGCATTATTAATGTGGGTGCGTGCAGTCTCAATGGCATCAATTTTAATATTTGCCGCTTCCAGTGCTTCAAAGACTTCTTCTGCAGTCACACTCAGCCCGATATTGCCGGTCTTATCACGTCTGGGATCAAGACCATAGCAGAGATAGAACGCCAGCAGTGTCACTGCACCAATTAAAATACTGCTTAACAAGTTGTAATCCGCTGCCAGCCATGCAGTCACGCCGGTCGTGATTGCCAGCAATAATGCAGCAACCGTTTTGTAGGGTGTCGTCGGGGCAAGAGCCAGTTTTTTGGTGTGGTACTGGTGCTCAACTTTGAAGCCATGACGAGCAATAACCGCCGCCAACATAAACCCTGCAAATGCAGCACCATTGATAAGGGTGCCAGACAGGTTTCCTTTTACCAAGGAGATGACCGCCGCTAACAATACAGGCATGGGCATGATATATAGCAGAAGGCCTTTTAGTCCCAGCCGCAGCTGACCCAGTGGATTTTGACCGGGGGAGTAACGCTTTGCTTTTGACATTGATGGAGGCCTCTAAAAAACTTGAACAAGTGCCTGTAAGGAAACCAGTCCTAGCGTGGCTGACAACAGAATAAATCCAATGGTTCGTTGCATTGTTTTTGGCATGTAGTACTCCCTCGAAACCTATCCCCATTATATATGTTGTATATGAGTGCTTATCAAGGGCAGTGAGTTCAAATCATTGAATTTTCGATAAATAAAAGGATGAGCTGCGGTGTTTTTCTGGACAAAATAAAAAAGGCGAGCTTCAAAAAAGCTCGCCCTTAAACAACCAAGGCGTGTAACAAGCTCATTCAAGCCTGAGTGTCAGAACTATACCCCCGTAAATTCCTGACTACCTTATCAAGTTCTTTGCTACCAGCAAACCGACCCCCAATCAATGTCAGTTCTTAAGCAAGAGCGCTTGATGTCTCCACATGGTTACGATTTGTGATATGCTGCCGAGTGTCATTAACAGCGTAAGTTGTAATTTTTATATCAAATACGTAATCAAGCCGTGCTGCTACCACAAACCCCGAGAAGAGCAGCTCATCCTGAAGACGTGACTAGGTTAAGTGAGTTTGGCTGAATCAAGCCTGAATGATGTCGCTTTCGATGTTTTATTTTGGCACATCTTTCTTATCCATAAGATAAACAATAACTTATGAGTGATCGATAAATAGGCAAAACATAAGTAACACGGGGCTTGCTCCAATCCAGATATTCTCTCAGGCTGGTTCTCAGTTCGGCAGCAAGATCCATGACTTCACTCATTGGTTTGGTCACTGCGAGTGAACCAGCTTGCCGGCGACTTTTCAACTCGTTACGTGTTTTGTCGTGATGAAATGGTCTCCTCCCCCTTAGTCGGCATCACTGTGCCAGAATTGGATTTCACGATTCAACTCAACAGGAGAAAAGACCATGGAT
>PDWI01004071.1_pt1 | contig 22591 bp, 18 predicted proteins | sample 1430891 | NCBI WGS metagenome assembly PDWI01 (sample SAMN01162508, study PRJNA174530) | Oral metagenome, whole genome shotgun sequencing project. | biome: Marine environment; feature: Marine mammal; material: Swab sample of the gingival sulcus; isolation source: swab sample of gingival sulcus... | reverse complement strand
AGCAGGAGCTTTCATCAGTTCTATGCCGAAATCATCCTCTTTCTCTACAGACTTCGAGCGAACAGAGGGACGAAACTTCCCAAGCGTGCCACAATCAACAGAATTTCCTCTATCCAAATGACGAGCAATGACCGTTGTCATACGACTAATCACCGCCATTACATCGGCTTTGTCTACGGTTGAGCCGTCCGCTAGTTCCTCACACAATTCCTCAAATGAAATCTGATTGTTAATCACCGTACGAGCAAAATAATACTTCTTAAGACCGCCGTCTTTCGTTGGCAATTCACGACTTGAAATCTTGTAATTTAACATAATTGTTTGTATTAAAAATTAAACTTATTTAAACCCTTAAAAAAAGGGCTATTTTAGAGCTTAAAAAAGTTTAGCCTAAAGTTTCAAAAGTTTAAGCTAAAGTTTGAAAAGTTTAGGCTAAACTTTTTTGCCTTTAATCTTATGGATTCTTTTTGAAAGGATAAACTGCTAAAAAAAAATTTCTTCCATTTTCATAACAACCTCCGCTTTTATAACCAAAAGCGGAACTCATTGAAATAAATCCCTTATATGGATGAGGACTTGATGTCCAAATCATAGAGTTAGAATATAGGGTTTTTACTAAATTTGGTCTTTCAGGAACAATAGCGCCATAAGACGGGAAAACACGAACTACTGTAACAGGATTATCTGAAAAGAATTCAGGATATGCAAATTCCTTTAACTTTTTACCAGAATCCCTGAAACCGCCTAGACATTGGACTATTGCAGCTCGCTTCTCTTTATCATAAGAATAACGCCAAGCACTTTCGTAATCAGTGCCCTTAAAACGTAAAGCATAAGTTACATAATCAGGACATTCTGCTACAGTAAGATACTCCGAATCATAGTTCCGTCTTTGCGTTTGACCAACTTGAGCTGCTTCTCGTAAAGTTAAGATTCCTTGAGCTCTAAAGAAATTAACCAAAAATCTATTCCGTTGATAGGGAACAATTGATTGCCATTGATAGATATTAGGGAAGTAATAATCTTTTGATAGAGGTCTACTTGGATGAAATATAGCTCTTGCTTGAAACCAATTATAAAAACCAATATCTGTTTGATAACCCCAATGCTGATAATTTGTTGACGGATTTATATGATAATCAGTAATCAAAGCTTGACCGTCTTTACGTACAGCGTGTTCTGCAATGTGTTTCAAAGGATTGTCATTTGTTCCAAATGTATTAGGGAGTGCCTTTTCGTTCAGAGTGATAGGCAGGCGATAAGCTTTGCCCTCTTCGAAAGCCGAGTTCTTAGGCAAAGTGATAGAGAACATACGCGTTGTAAACTCTTTCGTTTCTGTCCCCACTTTCTTTGTAAACCGAACACGAAAGCTTAATCGGTCTTCTCCACAACCGCTTGTGCGTGGCATTCCCCAAATGTGGAAAAGAGGCAAGTTATCCTTCTCGCTAGCGAAAGAGCCGGTAACCTTAGCTAAAGAGTAACCTGTTTCAATCGCTGTGTTATCCGCAAAAACAGGGAAAGTATAAGGCTCTTCTTTGCCTTCTATTGCTTTAACGTCAAACTTAGTTTGCTCATTATTATCCGTGCAAGTGGAAGCCTTGAAGTCTACAGTTCTATTGCCAGAGCTCTTTTGCATATCAAACTTGCCCTCAAAGTAAAGGGCATTATATCTAGGTACAATAAGCTCTTTAATCGTAATATCTTGCTCAAACTTATTGACGAAACACAAGCCAATCAAACAGCCACGTGGATTGAGCGTAACGGTTTCCTTATCTTCTCCCAAGATTTTCTTGAAGGACATCACCTCGGTCATCAGAGGGATTTGACGAGCTGTTTGCGTCTTGTCCTTCGTAATGCCAACAATCCTTGCATTAGGGGAAGTATGATGAGCCTTGTTGAACTCCAAGTACTGACCATTACGCACACCGCCAACGGCAAAGTAAGCCCATTTATTAGTTACAGGACTGCTTGTAGAATTAAGGTCGTCGCTTACTGGACAGTAAAACTTAAGCTCGTTCTTATCATTTGGCTTCGTGCTTGCTTTGAAGAAAAGCGTGCTTTCCGTTGGCAGATTCTCAGGTTCTGTAGTCGTAACCTTTGTATTAGGAACGCTCTCCTCATCTGGAGTTCTATTATGTCCCAAAACGCCCCAATGAGCCTGTGTACTGCCGTCTGCAAGTTCTGCGAGCGAAACCTCTAGCCTAGGAACGGCATAACCTTTACTTGTAATCGAAGCACGAGCTTCGTGCTCATCTGCTCCGTATTCTAATAAATCAAAAGTTTCAACCTCGCTAATAGAAGCCGTAAAGACTTCCCTTTTGCCTGTTGAAACGCCATTATCGCCTTTGAGGTCTTCGTCCTTATTACAAGAAGACAAAAGCGTTACGCCCAATAATCCCAGGGCGAAGTAATTCTTTAATTGCATAATCTTATTCTTTTTGAATTGTTAATACTCAGCCTCGACTAATCAAACCAATCTTCTGGTTCGCCGCCGTCAAGACCCCAATCTTCGGCTCCGTCAGTATTACCCTCGCCAAAGTCGCCGACACTGCCCGTTCCCGAGAAAGTGTCCACGAGGAAACTAAGCGGAGTAGCCAAATCTTCTGTCTTTTTCTTCATTTCTTCTTTAATTTAACTTGATACTTTTTCTGATAAACGCACTCGGAATAAGCACGAAACACACAAATGTAAAAAAAAAACAATGCGAGCCAAATCTTGTTAATAAAGAATTGAGAGTTAAGAACCAAAGGTCGCCCCTAGGCAATGAATAATTAGGACTTTTGAGTTAAAAGTTACTGCTATTTATAGAGCTTAAGAGGGATATAAAGCTTGTTCCTTATGATAAAAAAGGGAGTAAGGATTGGAAGTAATCAATCGAAAAGTAGATGATATAAAAGAAAAATCGTTGTAAAATCTTAATTTTACAACGATTGACTTATTTCTGAAAATTAGTTTTGACTTCATCTATGATGTCATCTTGACTTTCTTTGTGGGCCCAATAGGATTCGAACCTATGACCCCCTGCTTGTAAGGCAGGTGCTCTAAACCAGCTGAGCTATAGGCCCCTTTGCTTTTATTAAGAAGTTATCCCTCTCTTTTGCTCTGCAAAGGTAATATAAATACTTTAATCTGCCAAAAAAACTTAGAAACTTCTACCAAGTAATAAGCCCACAAAACCGAAAAGTAAACCAAGCCCTAAACTTAAAACGAGATAAAGAACAAAAAATCCGAATTCGCCTTTCTCTATAAGAGCAAGTCCCTCAAGTCCAAAAGTAGAAAAAGTGGTAAAACCTCCACAGAAGCCTGTCCCTAAGAATAGAACTAATTCCTTTGGGACAAGCTCAGTTCTTGTAGAGAAAAAGCCCATTATAAAGCCCAATAACAAACAACCTAGTACATTAACACTAAGCGTAGCTAAGAAATAAAAGGTCTCGCCTTTGATGAAGCTACAAAGAAAGCGATAGGCAAGAAAACGCAAGCCTGCTCCAAGTCCTCCTCCAAGCATTACAGCTAATAATAGTGAAAATGACATCTCTAAGGATTTAATCAATCAGTACTTTTACGATTAACTTACGAATTTTGTCCTGACCAATCACAGGAGCGTGAGCATCTTCAGGATAAACAATCACAAATTCATTAGGCTTCAAATCTACATAACTTGTCGCTTCCTGCTCATAGAGCATATAGTCATCAGGCTCATCATAAGCCTTAGACGGCTCGCCTAATTTATCAATATCAGCCCAACCGACACGCTCTTCGCCTTCTAATAATACGTGTATATCAATATAACGCTTATGAGCTTCCATTGGCTGAGTACTCTGCTCTTTCCCCTCCACTAAAACGTTATTGATAAATAGCTTATCTCCGTCAAGAACAATGCGTTCTAATGGAGCATTGAGCAAATCATTCTGCTTAATGTAAGCAAATACTTCCTTGAAACGTGGGTGCAGACGCTCAATGCGTTCACTGTAATTAAGACTTCCTAAAATCATTTCTTTATTGTTTCATTAAGTTACACCTTCCTATGACAAATGCCTCTACAAATATACAATAATCTAAGAAAAGATTTTATCTCGGGGGGACTTAGATTTAGAAAAAGCAAAAATGTTCTACTCTCCCGAGCAGAACATTTTTTGATGTAAAATTAATAACTAAGACGAAAAAGATGATATATTTTTCTTGTACAAAAGAACATAAAAACTAGTAAATCTGCAATAATAGAAATGTGTTATATTGCACATTTGCTGATTTTTGCACAAAAACATATTAAATGTAACAGAATATAGAAACGACAAAGCATAAGTCGAGGCAAGTTTTATTACTATTTTCATCCCCAAATAATACTTCTTTTGGCTAATTTAGCACAAATCGGAACAGCCACAGGCTGTTTCATTAAACGTTTGATAATCAAACACATACAACAGTCCAATTTTGTTAAAAAAGTTTTCCCAAAGACTTTTCAAAGTTTTCCGTGTAATTTGAATAAGTTTCTGGGAAAACTTTTTTGACTATTCCCTCATATTTTCCAAACTAATCTAAATGCTACAAATCGGAACAACTAAAAAGTGTTTCCCTCCTACACGTTTAAATAATTCGTTTAATTAAAAATCCTAAAAAGATGTTTCTAAAGTTTTTATTGCAATTCCAAATCCTTTTTATCATATTCATTAGAGCCTCTTCGGACTCTTTTCAGCTTCCAAAACTTCATAGCATCTTTACTTGATAAGTTCGGATTATCTTTCAGAAATGCCCTCATATATCTGTTGTATTCACATTGAGGACTTATTTCACTAACGTAATTAGGGTCTTTTTTCAACTTTTCAATTCGTTTGTATTCTATTATTGCATCACCAAGAGTTTTGCCAACATTCTCTTTTATCCATTTTATAAAAAGAACATTGAACTTAAAATGAGAGCCAATTTCTTGAATAAAAAAAATCCTCACATTTTTTCCATTCTTATAGTTGTCAGTAATCAAAGTAGCTTTTGTTAAGACCTCATTTGCCCAATCAAATTTTGATGTAGTCTGCTGTCTACTCACTTTCCTAATAATTTCACCAGTTGATAAATAAGTGCGTATTCTGTTAGAAATTTCAATTTTTCCTCCTGAACTTGAGATACCTATTGTTCGACAGAAGTGAATAAGTTCCTCTTTCAGCCAATAGAAATCGTTAAAATCTTCTAGTGAAATATTCTTATCTAAACGTGGTCTATCTGTTTTCATTTCCTGTACTCTTGTTTTAATATGACTTATAATATACACAAAAATAAGGCATTTTCTTTAATTCAATCAGGATGCATATATCTTAGCCTTACCTTGGTCTCGCTTAGGTATCAGTTAAAATGTTTATCTTTGTGAGTTAGTATGCTCTATTCTATCTAAAATAAATAGATAAGGCTAAGGAATTGAATAAAATAACATTAAAAGATATGCAAGAAGATTTATTTAAGAAAGTTGTTTCACACGCTAAAGAGTATGGCTTTGTATTCCCTTCATCAGAGATTTATGATGGTCTTAGTGCTGTTTACGACTATGGACAACTTGGTAGTGAACTGAAGAATAACATTAAGCGTTATTGGTGGGAAGCAATGACCCTTTTGCAGGATAATGTCGTAGGTATTGACTCGGCAATCTTTATGCATCCTGAGATTTGGAAAGCTTCAGGACACGTTGATGCCTTTAATGATCCTTTGATTGACAATAAAGATTCTAAAAAACGTTATCGTGCTGATGTCTTGATTGAAGACCATTTGGCTAAGATTGAAGAGAAAATCAATAAGGAAATTAAGAAAGCAGAGAAGCGTTTTGGTGAAAGCTTTGATGAGGCTCAGTATCGTGCAACCAATCCACGTGTAATGGGATATCAAGAAAAGATTGATACTATTCACGCTCGTTTTGCTCAAGCTCTTAATGATGGGAACTTGGAAGACCTTCGTCAATTGATTATTGACTGCGAAGTTGTTTGTCCAATTAGTGGAACTCGTAATTGGACAGAAGTGCGTCAATTTAACTTGATGTTTGCAACGGAAATGGGTTCTACTAGCGATGGAGCAATGAAAGTTTATCTTCGTCCTGAGACGGCACAAGGAATTTTTGTGAACTATCTAAATGTTCAAAAAACAGGACGAATGAAAGTGCCATTCGGTATTGCTCAGATTGGTAAGGCTTTCCGTAACGAAATCGTTGCTCGTCAGTTTATTTTCCGTATGCGTGAGTTTGAGCAAATGGAAATGCAGTTCTTCGTTCGCCCCGGAGAGGAACTTAAATGGTTTGAGCATTGGAAAGCCGTTCGCCTGAAGTGGCACAAAGCTCTTGGTTTAGGCGACGCTAAATATCGCTATCACGACCACGAAAAGCTTGCCCACTATGCAAATGCAGCTACAGATATTGAATATGAAATGCCTTTTGGCTTTAAGGAAGTAGAAGGTATTCACAGCCGTACGGACTTTGACCTTAAGCGACACGAAGAGTTTAGTGGAAAGAAGCTTCAATACTTTGACCCAGAACTTGGCGAAAGCTACGTTCCTTATGTCGTGGAGACTTCTATCGGAGTAGACAGAATGTTCCTTAGCGTAATGTGTGGCTCTTATAAAGAAGAACAACTTGAAGGAGGAGATACTCGTGTGGTTCTTCGCTTGCCAGCTCCACTAGCTCCTGTTAAGCTTGCAGTTCTACCGCTTGTACGCAAAGACGGCTTAGATGACAAAGCTCGTGAGATTGTGGAAGACCTACGCTTTGACTTCAACTGTAAGATTGATGAAAAAGATTCTATTGGTAAACGTTATCGTCGTCAAGATGCAATCGGTACGCCTTTCTGTATCACCGTTGATCACCAAACAATGGAAGACAATACAGTTACTATTCGTCATCGTGATACAATGGAGCAGGAGCGTATTGCTATTAGTGAATTAGCACATTTCATTGGCGATAAGGTGTCAATGAAGTCTTTGCTCAAAAAGATTAAAGCATAATATGAATATAAAGAAATGTATCATCAGCTTATTGAGCCTCTGCCTTGGAGCAGTGGCTCTAGCTAGCTGTGAGGAAAGTAGAGATATTTCAAAAGAAAAGCGTTCTCAAAATGAGCAAACTTTCTTGAGCTATGCTAAGAAGTCTGATTATGAGAAAGTAAGCCTTGAAGGACTTTATGCCGATAGCTACGTTTATATGAAATGGCTAAACGGCAAACACGAGGGAATAAAGCCTAAGCAAACAGACCTAGTAAAGATGCAGTACACAGGCTATTTCCTTACAGAATGGAATGAAGACAAGAATGCTAAACCTTTTGATAGCAATACCAATCTAGCAGTTCTTCAAGCTAGCCCTGTTAATTCCTACATTATGGGTATGCAGATTGCCTTGCAGAATATGTCAGTAGGCGATAAGGTTGGCGTTGTTATTCCTTGGTATCTTGGTTATGGAACAGGCAAATATGATGGATATGGACGTGTATCGTTCCCAGCATATAAGGCCTTATACTTTGAAGTTGAACTAAAAGAGATAAGCGAAAGATAGCAGATGAAGTATAGATTTTTGCTATCAAATGATGATGGTTATCAAGCAAAAGGATTAAACAATCTCATTGAGCTACTTCGTCCGCTAGGAGAGGTAATCGTTTTAGCTCCTGATGGACCTCGTTCAGGTTTCTCAAGCTCCATTACGTTAACACAACCTTTACGTTTAAAGCTACAGAAAGAGGAAGAGAACTTAAAGGTATATAGCATTACAGGGACTCCGACTGATTGCGTCAAGCTAGCCCTTGCAACGCTTTTCAAAGAAGAAAAGCCAACAATGGTTATCACGGGGATTAACCACGGAAGCAATGACGGCGTTTCTGTCCACTATTCAGGTACGCTTGGTTCGGCTCGTGAGGGAGCTATTGCAGGCATTCCCGCTCTTGCTACTTCTATCAATCACGAGGGTTCAAACCCAGATATTAGTGAAGAAGCTTTGGCTTACATCAAGCAAATTATCCAATATATGCTGGAGCATTTGGACGAGAAGCCTTTCTTATCTCTAAACCTTCCAAAAGGAGCGATTAAGGGTTTGAGGGTTTGTCCGCACGCAGTCAGCGTTTTCGTTGATGAGTTTGTGCAGAGGGAAGACGGCTATGGCAAGTCTGTATATTGGATGACAGGGGTGCAAATCCTTCCTAAGGGGGAAGCGAAAAGCGATATTGAGCTTATGCGTAGTGGCTATGCAACGCTAACGCCTCTGACCTTAGACCAAACAGATTACAAAGCTTTGGAAAAGCTTTCAAAAGACTTTTAATTACTATATAATAGTAGTAAATGCGTTATTTCTTAGTGGTAGGAGAAGCTTCTGCTGATTTGCACGCTTCTCGGCTAATTAAAGCAATCAAAGAGCTAGACAGCCGAGCTGAGTTTATGTTCATCGGAGGCGACTTAATGAGCAAGGAGGCAGATTGTCTTCCTCTCGTTCATTACAGAGACTTAGCTTTTATGGGGTTTATCCCCGTCTTGAAGAACCTAGGCGTTATCAAACGTTCGGCTAAGAAAATGCAAAAAGCAATGTTAGAATTTAAGCCTGACGTAGTCATTCCGATTGATTACGCAGGCTTTAATTTTCGCTATGTTCTGCCTTTCGTTAAGCAAAGCCTTAGCTGTCCGCTTGTCTATTACATTGCTCCTAAGCTCTGGGCTTGGAAAAAGTGGCGAATCAAGAAGCTCAAAGCTCATACAGACCTTTTGCTAACAATTCTACCTTTTGAGAAAACTTTCTTTGAGGCTTACGGAATGAAGACGAAATACGTCGGCAATCCTACGGTTGAAGCTACGCTAAACATTAGAGAGAGACGAGAAAAAGGCGAGATAGAGCAGAAGAAACAGATTGCAATCCTTGCAGGAAGTCGTCAGCAGGAAATTGCCTCTAACCTAAGCGTAATGCTTGAAGCCGTGCGAGACTTTGCCGATGATTATAAAATTGTCGTGGCGGGAGCTCCTGCACGTAGCGAAGACGATTACGCAAGTTTGCTTGAAGCCTATCCAAAGGTTGAATTACGCTTTGGTCAAACGTACCAAATTGTAGCAGAAAGCGAAGTCGCACTTGTTACATCGGGAACGGCTAGCCTTGAAACAGCTCTCATCGGCACGCCACAAGTCGTTTGCTACCGAATGGGCGGACTCCGCATTACACGTTGGATTTGGGATACTTTCTTTTCAGTCCCTTACTTCTCTCTCGTCAATCTAATCTTGGGCAAAGAAGCCGTCAAAGAACTGATTGGAGCGGAAGTAAACAGCTTAAATATCAAGAAAGAGTTAAGCTTAATCCTAGAAGGAGGTAGTTTTCGCTCGGAACAGCTTGCTAATATCAATGCTTTGAAAGAGCAACTAGGCACAGAAGCTATTGCAGAAAAAGTAGCCAATCTCATCTATCAAACAATCACAACACATCATTAAAGATTATGAATAAAACAATCAAGGAATCCAAGTTTAAGCTGTATAAATGGCTTATTGCTCTCCTTATCCTTGTTGTGCTTGGCTTCGTGGTTAAGAAGCGTTGGCGTGCGTGGTTTGTGAATAAGCCCGAACTAGCTTATACAACGCCAGACACCATTGACCGAGTAACGCTAACCTCAGGCGAAGACTTCCTCAGTCAACGAACGATTTCTTGGCGATGTGGCGAAAGCCTTCAAGAAGCATCTCTTGACTTATGCGACTTTAGCAAAGTAGATACTATCCTAAATTATGACGACTTTAATTGGCAAGAGTTCTCTGCAAAGGGCAAACTTATTCATAGTCGTAGTGGAAAAGGATGTTTTTACTCTGTAGCTTTGGATAGCCTAGAGGAAGGGCATCAATACCTCTACACGCTTCAGACAGGAGCAAAGCAATCTAAGGTTTTTACCTTTACGATGCCCACAGGTTTGGATACGCTTGAACGCTTTCTTTATCTAGGAGATGTGCAAGACCCTACAGGGGAATTGAGCAAAAAGTTTTTTACGAATCTTCTACCAAAGCCTAGTATTGAACAAAAAGCTGATACAAGTTCTCTAATTAAAGCTCCTATTCATTTCGTAGCGGCAGCAGGCGACCAAATAGAAGGACCTTCGGACGCTTATTGGAATGTTTGGTATCAGTCTTGGGACGAAGACTACACTGCTCAAATACCTTTCAATTGTGCTACAGGCAATCACGAATACCTCAAAAAGGGGCTTTCTCGAGAGCTTGACCCTCGCTGGGTTATGCAGTACAATTATCCACAAAATAGTGTCAAAGGCTTTCAAGGACGCAGTTATTATATTGACTACCCGCTTATGCGATTTATCGTGCTTGATAGCAACGGCATCATCCTACCGTCCGAGATTATCGCTCATAGAGATTGGCTAAAAGGCTTATTAAGTTCGTCCAAACAGCCTTGGCAAGTTGTGATGTTTCACCACGCTGTGGAGTCGGTTCGTGAGGGGCGTAGCAATCCGATAATGAAATATGGCTTTAAGTCTATCTTAGAAGATTACGGAGCTGACCTTGTTTTGCAGGGACACGACCACGCTTATTCTCGCATCACTTCCAAGTCTGACAAAGGCGAGGAGCAGACTCCCGTCTACGTGATTAGCACCAGTTCGCCTAAGCTTTACCCTAATGGTTTTGAACCTATACACGACCGCCTTGCTTCAGGCGTGCAACTCTATCAGACCATTGAAGTTCGTCCCCAAAGCATTACTTATCAATCTCATTTATATAATGGAGAGCTTTATGATAAGCTAATTATTGATAGAATGCAAACCCGAGGTAATCGTTATAAAGTTTTGGACGAAGCGAAAGGGTTAGCTGAAATTTTTGAGTTTAATGCTTTCGGTAAAGGCGAAAAGGCAAAACGCAAAGCTCAGAAATACCAAGAGGCAATCAAAGAGCGTCAAGCAAGACTTAAACCTTAATTAACTAAGGGTAACCTTCTGTTCAAAGGGAAAATTATCTAAAAAACCTATCTCTTTTATATGAATTCCTTAGACCAAACCCACGTATTATTAACTCATAATTCATTTCACTCCGTGGTGTAATAGATTTCATTCCGCTATGAAAAGTTTTACATTGCGGAGTGAAATGAAAAGCTATCCTAAGACGCTTGTCAGTTTCTTTGGGAAGAAATTCAAGAAGGTATAGAAAGGGAAATTATATAAGAAGGAGGATTTAGAAGCTAAGCTTTAGGGAAACGTTCCAACTACGTCGTGTCAAGTAATTTGGTACGGCGTAGTTTATATTATAAACGTCTTTGACCCAATAATAACTACTCGTATTGAGCATATCAAAGAGGTTAAAGACATCAAAGATAATATCTAACTTATAGCGATTTTTTGCCCAAGAACGGCTCTCGCCATTGCCTTTTTGACTAAGGCGATAAACCAAACCAACATCTACACGCTTGTAAGCAGAAGAGGTAAAAGCAAGCTTTTGGTACTCATTGCCATTCTGCATAACGGGCAAGCCTGTGGAATAAACAGCTCTAAGGCTTAGGCGAATAGGTTTGTAATTCAAGAAATAATCCTGAAAGAAAAGCGAAGAGCTGAAGGAAGGAGCATTCATCAGAGGTAAATCAAACTTTGACGAAGCGATAGATTGACCAGCTTTCATTAGCGAGAAGCTAAGCCAAGAGTCCACTCCCTCAACGAACTCTCCATAAAGCTTCGTGTCCAAACCAAAAACATAAGCCTTAGCATTGTTTTCGCCCAAGTATTTTAGTTTGATATTTTCTTGCTTATAAGGATTCAAGTGCCAAAGGTATTTGCCATAAACTTCAGAGCTAAACTTAAAGCGTCTGCCAATAAACTTAAAGTCGTAGCCCATACCAAGGAGCAAAAGTGCAGAGGCTTGGCTCTTTATTACTTTGTTTAGCTCCGTTCTGTATTGTCCCTGTCCGATACTTTTCTCTTGAAGAAGTTCCCGATAAAAAGGCGTTTGATAATAGATGCCTGTCGCTAAACGAAAAGCAAGGTCTTTATTCTGCTGAGGATAAAGACTTAGGTTCAAGCGAGGGCTAAGGTTTAAGGCTTTATTCCACGACCAATAAGTGGCACGCAGTCCTAGGTTAAGCTTTAGTTCTGCCCAATCTTTTATCGAAAACGTTCCTCTTCCTTCGACAAAAGAAGAGAGATTAAGGCTGTTTAAGCTGTGCGAACCTTTTAAGTTCGTATGGGAGAGGAGGAGCTTTGGATTTAGAGGTGTCGTATAGCCAAGGGAATCACGCTGCGTCCATTCGCTCGTTGCTTCCTCTACTTGATTAAGTTTTAGTTCAAGTCCGTAGCGAAGTCCGTATTTGTTAGATAGCTTATGCTGAGAAAGTGTCCGCAGGCTTAGTACATTATAATCCATTCTATTACGAGCGTGGCTACGACTTCTTCCGATACCTAGAGCCTCTGCGTCCTTATTTAAGTTTGACTTATTATTGTCTTTGCTTTCAGTCTTTTGCTCCGAAGCTTGAAGGTTATTGCTTCCCTCCAAAAGATATTCACTTGCAATGTCGTATGCCTCCTGTTCACGAGAGAGGAAAGCAGAGATGCCAAGATGATGCCTAGTCGTGGCATTTGGGGTATAATCTAGGTTAAGAGCCGAGAGATAAGTGCGGAAAAGGTCTTCTTCCTTGCCGTCAAAAGCAATGTTCAGCTGTTTGCTATTCTTAAGCGTGCCGAAGGTTGTTTGTCGAGAAATCGGACGAAAGCGAAAGTCTGTACTGTTGATATTTGCCAAGAAACTAAGATTGAGCTTTGGGCTAATTTTGTAATTGATGTAGCTTTGAGCATCAAAAAAGATTGGGTCATAAACCCCTTTTGTGTCTAAAGTTCCGAGCAAGGAGGCAATACGCTTAAAGCGAATGCCAGTTATATGGCTAAGCTTTTTATGTTCAGCTCCGAAGTGCATACTGCTCTGCAATAAGCCGAGGTTTACGCTTCCTTCCATTTTTTGAGGTTTGCGATAGCTGATGTCTAGCACAGAAGAAAGCTTATCGCCGTAATCAGCCGTGAAACCTCCTGCGGAGAACTGCACACTAGAGACGAGGTCAGGGTTAATGGCACTCAAACCTTCTTGTTCAGCTGAGCGAGCAAGCAAAGGACGATAAATCTCTACACCATTGATATATACTAGGTTTTCGTCAAAATTTCCCCCTCGTACGTTGTACTGATTGCTAAGCTCGTTCTTCTGCACTACGCCTGAAAGCGTGCTGACCATAGACTCTATATTATTAGCAGGTCCTGTCTGCACCTTTATCTTATTGGGCGAAAGGCTCTGCATTTCACTGCTTTTCTTCTGCTTGCCTTTGATAATAATGCCCTCAAGAGCTTGACTATCTTCGCCAAGCTCTACGTTAAGCTTGCGGGAGCTTGTCAAATTAGGGAAGTATTTTTCGCTCTTTTTATAACCAAGGCAAGAGAAAACAATCGTTAGACTATCCTGCGTCGGCTTAAGCTTCAAGCGATAGAAACCTTTAAGCGAAGAGACTGTACCGATTGTTGTTCCTTTCACTTGCACCAAAGCAAAAGGGATAGCTTTATGTCCTCTACTTAAAACGTAACCCGTTAGCTCAATACTTTTCTCCCCCTTTTGAGCCAAAAGTTTTGCTCCTATCAATAAGGAAAAAAGCAAATTAACTAGTAGAATATAAACTAATCGCCTTTTCATCTCTTACTCCTCTCTCATTATTTCCGAAGGTTTAATTTTAGCAATTATCGTCGTTGCTCCAAGCATTAAGACCATTATAAGCGTAATCGTGCTGAGGTTTAAGGCAAGCCAATAGAAAGCATTAAAGCCGATTGGCACTGCGTCCATATAATAATTCTTTGGGTCTAGGGCAATAGGCTTGAAGTAAGCTTGAACAAGGCAAAATAGTCCTGCTAAGACATTTGCCCCAAGCACACCACGGAGCATTAACTTACTCGCAAGAAAAGTAAAGGCAAGACGTATCTGTAGGTTCTTAATTCCCAAGGCTTTCAGTACGCCGATTTGCTGACGCTTATCTAAAACAATGGTGATTAGTCCAGTTATCATTGAGAAAGCTCCAATCAAGAGCATAAGCACTAAAATCAGGTATATGTTAGAGTCTAATAAGTCTAACCAATTAAATAAATCAGGAAGCAGTTCTCTCCCCGTGTTAATCGCTATTTGGCTCTCCCCTAATAAATCGCTATGCTTGTCAAAATCCCTAATAATAGCATCGGTTTCAGCCCTTGCATTGCTCGGATTCTCAAGCATCATCATCACACGGCTGTAGTAATTATTCGGCAACTTATTGAGCTGTCTTAGGCTCTCAATAGAGCAGAGTGCAGGCATATCCTTGAGACCTGCAGATTCGTAAATTCCAACAAGCTTGTAAGTTCTCAGCTTAATGCCCTCCCCCATAAAATAAAGCTTAAGTTTATCACCTAAACGACATTGCATATCTTTAGCGATTTCACTTGGTAGCACAATAGCTTTGGCTACGCTATCAGCCTCAGAGAAATGAGGAAGATAGCCCTCTTTGATATTATCAGTAAAGTAAGGATAACTAAAACCCTCTTCTACGCCATAAAGCTGTAAGCCAACAAAATCTTCCTTCGTCTTAAGCATTGCCATTTCAGTAACCAGAGGATAGAGAGCTTTTGTCTTGGGACGCTCCCTAATGAAGTCAATAAAATTAGGCGATAATTGAATATAAGCTCTATTATTCAACCACGTATTGCCCCAAGAGTATAAGCTAATATGCCCCGTTTGGCTATAGGCAAAGTCCGCTACTTTTTGCTTAAAACCAATAATAATAGCCGTAGAAACGAGCATTAGAGCTAGGCTTAGTCCTACAGCAATCAAGCTCAAACGAAGCAAGGGCGACTGTCGTCGTCCTGACTTCTTGATGTATTTATCCTCGGATAGCCTGCGAGCTAAAAATAGCGGAAAGCGAATCATTTACCTATCTTCAATATATATTTCTAACAAAGATAATACTTTCGTTTTTGATGATAAACTAAGAGTATTTGCTAAATAGACGCTATTTTAGCAAAGTCCTCTGATTTTTCTTAGAAATGTTTATCTTTGTGCTAAACTAGTACGATATTATTTAGATAATAAGTTATATGATATTAAACAAAAAGCATTCTTTACGTAAGATAGGCGATGAGTATATTATGATTGCAGACCAAGAGAATCAATTAGATTATACTCAAGCTATTAGTTTGAATGAAACGGCAGTTTACTTGATTCAGAAAAGCGAAGATATAGAAGTTACAGCTGAAGCGTGGGCAGAATTGCTTGAAGGGAAATACGATGTAGAGCATCAAAATGCACTAACTGATGCCCAAAAGATGATTGATGTTTTAGCTCAAGCTGGTATTCTTAAATAGAGACTTCGCAAGGCTCAAACGAACAATTAACTAAGATGAAACCCTTATCTACAGAAAAAACTCTATTCTTGGAATTGCTTGCTTCGGCAATTTGGGATAGAGAGCCTAAGCAAGAATTATTTACTAATCTTTCTATACAAACGTGGAAAGGCATTGAGACTATTGCTCAAGAGCAGTCTGTCTTGGCTTTTGTGGGTAATAAGGTTTTAGATTTGCCAAAGGAATGCTTACCTCCTAGAGAGATGTGTCTTGCTTTTGCTCTGCGTATTCAGATGACGGAGCAAGCAAATCGCAAGCAAAACAAAGAATTGAGTCGTCTAAAGGACGACTATGACAAAGAAAATCTTCCATTTGTCTTAATCAAAGGTCAGTCATTAGCTTATTATTATCCTCAACCTCTGCTTCGTGCTTGTGGAGATATAGATGTTTATCTCTATCAAAAAGGGGATTATCAGCGTGCCAATCAATGGGCGAAGGAGCAGGGCTATCGCTTGCAAGGTAGTGCAGTCTACGAGCAACTCTACTGGCGTAATGGAACGGCTGTAGAGAATCATTTATACTTAATGCACTATGGACGTGAAAAATATGATGATGCTTTGGCTCAAATGCTTGAGGACATTATTAAGGATAAAGCCTTTGCTAGACTAGACTTGAATGGTAAAAGCTATGAAACGCTTCCTACCGAACTGAATGCAATCTACATCTTCATTCATATCCTGCACCACTTCGCTTACTTGGGGATTGGCTTTCGGCAGATTTGCGATTGGCTAATCTTCCTTGATAGACATAAGTCAGTCATAGATATTGAGAAGTTTACGCTTCTCGCAGAACGCTTAGACTTGCTAAAACCTATGGAGCTCTTCGCCCTAATGGCAGTGGAATATCTAGGAGCTTCGGCAGATATTTTTCCTTTTGCTTTGCCAAGAGACAAACAAGCTAAGAAGTTAGCAGACTTAATCCTTGAAGACATTTTCCGAGGAGGGAATTTTGGTTTTGAGACCTTTTCGGGCAGAAAGTTTAAGAACATTTGGACGAGGCGTTTCTTTATGTTCCATAAGAGCCTTGTGCGTTCGTGGAAAATCGGCAGTGTTGCCCCCGAACATATCCGCCTAACGCCTATTATCGGAGCAATAACTCGGCTTAAATTAACGCTGAAAAGCCTATTACCTTAATCATTTAGCCTGTAGAATAGTCTTCTTATGTTAAGCTTTATTCGTTATCTAATCCGAGGATATAAGTGGCCGCTCATTGGCGTTGTTCTGCTTGGCTTCGCAATGATTGCAAGTTCCTTGCTCTTTGTCTATCTATCTAAATGTGTTATTGATATTGCGGTCGGAGTAAGGTTTGGCGACATCTATCTTTATGTAGCTATGCTGGTGCTGAGTGTTGCAGCTCAAGCAGTCTTCCGTTTGCTTAATATATCACTGACGAACTTCGTCGCTGTTCGTATGGGGAATACCGTTCGTCTAAGAATTTTCTCTCACTTGCTTTATGTTCGTTGGCAAAGCCTCAAGACCATGCACAGCGGAGATATGCTTACGCGTTTAATGAGGGATACAGATTCTATCGTTCATCTCCTTACACGCTCTTTTCCCTCTGCAATCATCTCTTCCGTTCAGCTCTTTGCATCTCTAGGCTTACTTTATTATTTCAGTCCAACGTTAGCGATAATGCTTGGCGTTGGAATGCCACTTTTATTCGCTTTCAGTAAGGTTTTCTATAAAAAGATGCTGACTTATAGCGAATGGATTAAGCAGACTGAAAGTAAGATTTATGCACAAATGCAGGAGGCTCTAGGGAATCAAGAAGTCATCAGAACCTTTGAAAGACAAGAGATTGAGGTTAATCGCTTAAACCTTATTCAGATTCAGCTTTACAATACTATTCGCAAACGTGTCGGTCTGACCGTCCTTGCTAATATGATTGCCCAGGCAGCCTTTAGTGGAGGGTATATGATTGCTTTCTTGTGGAGTGTTTATGGTCTAATGAAGCAGACGATTACTTTCGGTACAATGACCTCATTTTTGCAGTTGGTCGTGCGGATTCAGCGTCCGATGTCTGAATTGATGTCGCTCATCCCTTCGATGATTTCTGCTAAGGCAAGTCTTGACAGATTGGTTGATTTGCTCGCATATAAGACGGAGGTCCGCTCAAATAAGCAAGTGCTTAATGATATAGAATGCCTCAAGGCAGAGGATATTTCGTTCAAATATGAGGACGGCAACGAATGGATTTTCCGCAATTTTTCATTTGAACTTCAGTCAGGCAGAATGCTCGCTCTTATGGGCGTAACAGGTTCTGGTAAGACAACTCTTCTAAAGCTTTTACTTGGTTTGCACCGCATTAGCGAAGGTAATTTATCTTTGATACAGAAAAGTAAAAAGACGGGAATAGAAATTAGCGAGCTTACCCGTTCGAACTTCGTCTATGTACCGCAAGGCAATTCTCTCTTTAGCGGAACGATTAAAGAAAATCTGCTTGTAGGAAACGTTGATGCAAGTGAACAAGATTTGCAGAAAGTCTTGTCCATTGCTGTAGCGGACTTTGTTTGGGATTTGCCTAATGGACTAGAGACTATTTTGGGAGAAAAGGGAAATGGTCTATCTGAAGGGCAAGCCCAACGTATTGCTATTGCTCGCTCTTTGCTCCGCCCTGGGAAAATTCTTCTACTTGATGAAGCTACAAGTGCTTTAGATGAAGCTACTCAGAGAATTTTTGTTCAAAATCTAAGAGAGCATATAGAGGGACGTATTGTACTCTTTATCACACATCACTCGGAGGTTGCTAGTCTCTGTGATGAACTTATTCGCCTATAGCTCCTGCAAAGCCTCTTTATCTACAAAATAACTTCCTAAACTACTTCTTCTCTTCCCCTCCTTTTTTCCTTTCCTTTAACTCTCATTTTTCCCTTTATCAGTTACCCCCCAAAAAAGCTTTGTATCTGTGTTCCGATTTGTGATACTTAGATTAGTTTGGGAAGTGTGTGGGAATAATCAAAAAAGTTTTCCCAGAAACTTTTTGAAATTACACGGAAAACTTTGGAAAGTATTCGGGAAAACTTTTTAAACAAAATTAAATTGTTGTATAGACTTGATTGTCAGATATTTAATAAAACAGCCTGTGGTTGTTCCGATTTGTGGCATCTAAGCTAAAAATAAAACCCTCCGTGAGGGACTTTATGGTCTTTAGACGAAGGAATAAACTCTACGCTCTACTATTTCTACAATGCTTATTATATGCTTAATTAGGCTTATTTGTTATCTTTTCTTATCTTTGTGATAGTGCTTATTTGAAAAAGGATTTTACCTTGTTAAGTATAGTATTTACAAGTTTTATCTAAGAAAAAAGAATGATTAAAAATAAAAAGATAAGAGCGGCGATTGTGGGTTATGGTAATATCGGACGCTATACATTGGAAGCCTTGGAAGTGGCGGAAGATTTTGAAGTAGCGGGTGTTATCAGGCGTAATCCGAATGATGTGCCACAGGAACTAAAACCATATAAGGTTGTGGCAAGTATTAAGGAGCTTGAAAATGTTGATGTTGCAATCCTATCTACACCTACTCGCAAGGTAGAAGAGACTGCTCTTGAAATCCTTGAACTAGGCATTAACACAGTAGATAGCTTTGATATTCACGGAGATATTGTTGCTCTTCGTCGTTCTCTCGGAGCTAAGGCAAAGGCACATAATGCTGTCGCTGTTATCGCTTCAGGTTGGGATCCAGGGAGTGATTCTGTCGTGCGTACGCTAATGGAAGCAATCGTACCAAAGGGCATTACTTACACAAACTTTGGCCCAGGGATGAGTATGGGGCATACCGTTGCCGTTAAGGTTGTGGCGGGTGTCAAAAAAGCACTTTCAATGACTATTCCAACAGGTACGAGCATTCATCGTCGTATGGTTTATATTGAACTTGAAAAAGGCTATAAGGCTGATGAGGTTATTTCGGCAATTAAGGCTGATGATTACTTCAAAAACGACGAAACACACGTGCAAGTTGTGAATTCTGTAGAGCAACTGATTGATATGGGACACGGCGTTAATATGACTCGCAAAGGCGTTTCTGGTAAGACGCAGAATCAATTGCTTGAGTTCAATATGAAGATTAACAACCCTGCTCTTACAGCTCAAATCCTTGTTGCTTGTGCAAGAGCTTCTAAGCGTTTAGCTCCTGCTTGCTACACAATGCAAGAAATTCCCGTTATTGACCTGCTCCCAGGGGATAGAGAGCAATGGATTGCAAAGCTGTGCTAATAAAAAGTTAAGGGTTATGAATTAAGAGTTATGAGTTGGCTAACGCACGAAAACTAACTCATAATTACCTAGAGGCGACCTTCGGTTCCAAACTAACAACTCATAATTCATAACTCAAAACTCATATAATTATTCATTATTTAATTTTTAATTCACAATGCTAAGTGCTATCACGTGGAATGTAGACCCTGCCATTTTTGAAATTTTTGGTCAAGAGATACGTTGGTATGGTCTTTTATTTGCTCTTGGTTTGCTTATTCTAGGACCTGCCATTGAAGAACGTATTTGGAAAAAAGAAAAGCTAGACCCCGAATGGATGAACTCGCTTTTCATCTATGTTGTTCTTGGGACAGTGATAGGAGCAAGGCTTGGGCACGTTCTTTTTTATAATCTCGAATACTACCTTGCTAATCCTCTTAAGATATTAGCAATTCGAGAAGGAGGTTTGGCGAGCCACGGAGGAACAATTGGAGTGATTTTTGCTTGTTGGCTTTTCTCTCGTCGTGTTGCCAAGAAACCTCTCCTTTGGACGCTTGATAGATTAGCTGTGCCAACAGGCTTAGCTGCAGCTTTCATTCGCTTAGGTAACCTAATGAATAGCGAAATCTTTGGTCGTCCTACAGACTTGCCTTGGGGCTTCCGCTTCTTGCGTTCAAGAGAATATCATTATTTAGTCCCAGACCTCTCTGTCGGTTGTCATCCAACGCAGATTTATGAAGCATTAGCTTATCTCTTAGTTTTTGCAGGCTGTATGTGGCTCTATTGGAAACGTGATGCGGCACGTCACTACTCAGGTTTGATTGTTGGCTTCTTTTTGACAGGGATTTTCGCTTCACGCTTATTGATTGAAAGCATTAAGAACGTGCAAGAAGCTTGGGAAATTGAGATGCAAGCAAGCATTGGATTGAACCAAGGACAAGTGCTTAGTATTCCATTTATCTTAATCGGTATTTATTTAATGGTGCAAGCCTATCGCAAACCACTTGCAGAAACGAAATAAGCACCTCCATAAAAACTAAAACGTATGTACACAGCTCCTAAAATATCTGAAAACATCTATTACGTAGGTGTCAATGATAGAAATAAAGAACTCTTTGAGAATATGTGGGCATCGCCTGAAGGCGTTTCTTATAATTCTTATCTCCTCGTGGGAGATGTAAGCGTTCTTATTGATACGGTAGATGTCGCTTATTCAGATGTTTTCTTTCATAAAATTGAGCGTATTCTAGGAGAACGCCCTGTTGATTACTTAATCGTCAATCATATTGAGCCTGACCACGGAGGCTCTATCGGTTTATTGCGTCAGCGTTACCCTAATGTTCAGATTGTAGGTAATAAGAAAACCTTTCAAATGCTAGAAGGCTTTCACCAAATTAAAGACAATCTTCTTGAGGTAAAAGGCGGAATGACAATCGAACTTGGTAGCTTTAAGTTTTCTTTCGTCCTAGCTCCTATGGTGCATTGGCCAGAGGTAATGTTTACTTTTGAAGAAACAAATAAAGCCCTTTTCTCAGCTGATGCTTTCGGGACTTTTGGAGCTTTGCACGGACATATTTTTGACTATCAATGCGATATTAAGTATACTTTGGACGAAATGCACCGATATTATTCTTGTATTATTGGGAAATATGGCAATTTTGTTCAGAAAGTCCTCAAAAATATGACTAAGGCAGAGATTAGTCCGAAGCTTGTTTGTCCTACGCACGGACCCGTTTGGACGGAGCAACATTTTGGAGAAGCAATGGAAGTTTATGATAGACTTAGTCGCTACGAAGGAGAGGACGGCGTTGTGGTGCTTTATGGTTCTATGTATGGCAACACAGAGCAAATTGCTGATATTATCGCTCAATCGCTTGCTTCGGCTGGGGTAAAAAAGATTGTTTGCCACAACGTTAGCAAGAGTACTTCCTCTCAAATCCTCTGCGACATCTTTAGATATAGAGCGGTGATTATTGGTTCGCCAACCTATTGTGGCGAACTCTTTAGTCCAATAGAAAATATACTTCATCTAATTCGTATTAGAGATATTAAGAATCGTCTCTATGCGACATTTGGCTCTTTCTCTTGGGCTCCTGCAGCTGTCAAGAAACTTAAGCCTTTTGCCGAAGAAATGGGCTGGGAAATGATTGGCTCGTCTGTAGAAATGAAAATGTCAGACTTGCAGTCGGTTATTGATGAAGCTTGGCAACTAGGACAAGACGTTGCTGAAGGGCTTGCTCGCAAAGAGGCATAATTAAAAGCAAAATATAATAAACTATTTATAAATCAAAGGTAAAATGAGACTAATTATTCAGAATGATTATCAGAGCCTCTCTAAATGGGCTGCTGATTATGTGGTTGATAAGCTAAACAGCTTTATCCCAACAAATGAGAAACCTTATATGGTACTTGGTTTGCCTACAGGTTCTTCTCCGCTTGGCTTGTACAAGGAGTTGATTAAGGCTTATGAAGAGCGTCGTGTGTCTTTCGCCAACGTTGTTACCTTCAATATGGACGAATACATCGGTTTGCCTGAAGATCACCCTCAGAGTTACCACTCTTTTATGTGGAATAACTTCTTTAGCCACATCGACATTCTTCCTGAGAACGTGCATATCTTAAACGGAAATGCTGAAGACCTAGAGTTCGAATGTGAATTGTACGAAACAGCAATGCGTCGTGCAGGAGGGGTTGATTTATTCCTTGGAGGTATCGGTCCTGACGGACATATTGCTTTCAACGAACCTGGGTCTTCGCTTAGCTCTCGCACACGTATCAAGTCGCTTACGACAGATACAATCATCGCTAACTCACGTTTCTTTGACAACGATGTAAACAAAGTGCCAAAGACTTCTTTGACTGTAGGTGTGGGTACAATCCTTGATGCAGAAGAAGTTTTGATTTTGGTAAATGGACACAGCAAGGCTCGTGCTTTGCAACAAGCAGTAGAAGGCTCTGTTAATCAAATGTGGACAATCACAGCTCTTCAGATGCACAAGCACGGTATCATCGTTTGTGATGAGGCTGCTTG
>PDWI01003374.1_pt1 | contig 22593 bp, 14 predicted proteins | sample 1430891 | NCBI WGS metagenome assembly PDWI01 (sample SAMN01162508, study PRJNA174530) | Oral metagenome, whole genome shotgun sequencing project. | biome: Marine environment; feature: Marine mammal; material: Swab sample of the gingival sulcus; isolation source: swab sample of gingival sulcus... | reverse complement strand
AAATTATTATATTGGCATCTTAAAGCAATGAGCGAACTCCCTTTCGCTCCCTTTGGTCGCTGTCGGTCGTCCGGGCTGCCGCTCTCAATACGTTTAATCTAATAAAGTATTACTCACACTAGGTTTATTACTTTCACAAGACCCTAAACAGGAATAATAATCATATATTCAAAAAAGCCATTTTTAACATCAACAAAAACACTACCACCATACTCGTCCACTACATCCTTAACATTAGAAAGACCGATACCATGATTATCACCTTTTTTAGTTGACTTAACAATGCTGTTTTCAACATGGATTTCTTGCTCAATCGGATTTCTAACCAATATCTTAATGCTATCACCACACTTAATGACTGCATTGATAACCTTTTCCTTGTTCTGTAACTTTTGGCAATGCTCGATTGCATTATCCAGAAGATTGCCTATTATAATTACCAAATCTTTATTTTTGATAGCGACTTTACTAAGATTGTCTAGGCGAAAAAGCATAACGATACCACACTCTTTGGCTTGCGTATATTTGGCATTAATCAATACATCAATCAAAGAATTACCAGTACTGATAAAACTGCCTTGCGTTTTTATATCAATAGCCATATTATTAATAAACTCTTTCGCCTCTTTGATTTTGTTTTCCTGTAAAAGTCCTCCCAAGCAAAGCATAGTATTTGAGTAATCATGAAGTACCTTTCTCTGCAAATCATCTTTCTCTTCGATTTTTTTTAGAAATCTCAACTCATTTTCTATTCTTTCCTCATTGATTGCCTTGACTTTGAGTTTTTCCGATAATTTATACATATCATTTATATTAAAGTAACCAAGTAAATTCAGTATAATTACAAAGACAGGTAAAATGAAACGTGATGAAAATAGTGTTTTTTCTTCAGGTATCACGATTATTACCAAACCAAGCGTTGATATAATTGATACACTAACAAACCGCAGCCAATATGTATAGCTTAATTTCATGTTTTTACTTCTTTTTTTGGTAATAATAATAATAAGCGTAAGTAAAATAAATTTACTAATAATCCGGATTACAAAGATGCTGTCATAATCATTAGAAACCACATTATAAACAGCTTTATCAAGGCTTAAAACCATATAAAATGTAAAATCTAATATGAAAGAAATTCCGTAAAACCAAGCTGTCAAGCCAAATTTATAAATATACCTACCTTCAAAAAATATATCTGATAAAATAAAATATATTACAATAGCAAATGTAACTTTAGCAATTGATAAACACCAAAAGCTATTTAAAATAGATAGTATTATAAAAAATACCCCTGCTGCATATCTGTAAAAACTATTATTTACCCTTTTATAGAAAATACTAGAAAAACCAATATAAAAGATACAAAGCTCAAAAAAACTTACTATACCAACTTTAAGCATTAAGCCATATTGAATTGTAAACTGGACTAATAATCCGCACCCCATAGTAACCTCCACTTTTCAATTCGCAGCACTGTTTTTGTAAATCTAGGTTTCGCCACAGGTATTTGTGTCTTGTTTTGCAAAGTTATTTTATACCTTTCTATGTCTGAAATATACTTAATATTGACTAAATAACTTTGATGAACTCTTACAAAGTCTAGTTCACCAACTATTTTGGCAATACTATCCAGTTTAGAATAAACAACATAATTATTATCATCAACCATATTAAATGTAATCGTATGATCCTTACTCGACACATACATCACGTCCGAAAGTTTTATCGGCTGACCGCTAATTACTACAATCCGACCAAGCAACTTGTCAACTAATGATTTTATACACTCTTTAAATTCATTCTCCAAATTTGATTTAAGAATATACCTAAAAGCATTAACTTTGTAGCCTTGCAATGAATACTGAGCAAACGAAGTCACAAACACTATCTCACCTTGATAGCCAAGCTCTCTTATTTTACCCGCTTCAACAACACCATTGGTTTCACCTAGTTCTATATCTAAAAATAAAACATCATATTCCAACAAATCCGTACGACTAAGCAGATTAGTAATATTTTCAAACAAATCTATTGCATAATCAACATCATAGTCTTTAAATTCGTCCTCTATGATATCTCCCACCATATCTAAAAAAGCTTTTTCATCATCACATACTGCAATTTTTATCATAACATCTCACTTTTCTATATCATTACTACGTTTTTAAAAATTATATCATAATTATTAATGTATTTATAATATTTTTTAGCAAAAATTTAAGCAAAATCACTTCAACCAAACAGAAACCATTGCAAAACCTTGAATAGTCTTTATTCAAAAAAAATTAACAAAATAATTAATTAGCTATAAATTTAAGTTAGCATTACATTTTGCAAATATAACAAGTCCAGTATAAAAAATATTTCTATATATTCATATTTATGTTTAATTTCTGTATAATATTTGCCGATTATATTTACCGACACTACTTTTAGATAAATTTCACTTAATCATAGAATAATCGCAACAAAAATGGTATAATAAAAAAGTCGAAAGTTCAAAATGTTACAAAAATTATTTCGATTATATAATAAATAACAGATAAATATAAATCAGCACTAGGAGAATTATAACATGCATAACGTAATAAAAAATTTTTTTGAAGGAAGTTCGATTGACGCATACAAACTTTTTGGCGCTCATAAGTATAAAGAAAACAACAGAGACGAATATCGAGTAACCTGCTTTGCACCACATGCTAAAACTGTGGAGCTTGTTGGAACTTTCAACGACTGGTACGGCGAAAATCACAAACTCGAAAAAATCGACGAGCGTGGTATCTGGCAAATTATAACTACTGACTTAAAAGAGTATGACCTTTATAAATTTAGAATTCAAACTGCAGATGACAAATGGATTGCCAAAGCCGACCCTTACGCTTTCTACTGTGAACTTCGACCAAAAACTTCATCGATAGTCTACGACATCAATGATTATAAATGGAACGATAAAATTTGGATGCAAAAAAGAAGAAAAGGCTTTAAAAAGCCAATGAGTATTTTTGAATGCCATCTATCAAGCTGGAAAAGACATGAGGACGGCACGATACTCAGCACTGACGAAATGATTGAAAAACTCATTCCTTACGTCAAAAGCTGCGGTTTTACCCATGTTGAAATTCTCCCGCTTAACGAACATCCATTTGACGGCTCGTGGGGCTACCAAGCGACTGGTTACTTTGCTTGTACATCTCGTTATGGCAAACCGAAAGACATCAAAAAATTAATTGATGCATTTCACCAAAACAATATCGGTGTAATCTTAGACGTTGTGCCAGCACACTTTGTAAAAGATGCACATGGTCTAGCTGAATTTGACGGTAAGCCTGTCTATGAGTACCCTCTAAAAAGAGACTCTGAAAATCCTTGGGGTACCTGCAATTTTAACCTTGCTGATGATAGCGTTCGCTCATTTCTGATATCATCTTTTGCCTTTTGGCTCAAAGAATTTCATATTGACGGATTAAGATTTGATGCCATTGCCCATGTACTACATTGGGGCGGTAATAAAAATCGAGGCGAAAACAAAGGGGCTATTATATTTTTTAAGAGATGTAATCACCTGTTATCTAAACACTTTAAACACGTCATGCTGATCGCAGAAGATTCAAGCGACTATCCACGTGTTACAGCACCAACCTTTGATAATGGACTTGGCTTTGACTATAAATGGGATTTAGGCTGGATGAATGATACCCTAAGATACTTCAAAATGCACCCCGAAGACCGTAAATATCATCACAACCTTATTACGTTTTCCATGTTATACTTTTTTAATGAAAAATTTATTATGCCATTTAGCCATGATGAAGTTGTTCATATGAAAGGTTCAATTGTTAATAAGATGTGGGGCACTTATGAACAAAAGTTTGACCAAGCAAGGTTACTTATGGCATATATGTTTGCTCATCCTGGTAAAAAATTAAACTTCATGGGTAACGAAATTGCCACCTTTGACGAGTGGAATGAAGGAGAAAGTGTTGCATATAGCGTACTGAAGTACCCGATACATGATGCTTTTGCTAAGTTTTTTAGAGATTTAAACCATTTGTATCTCCACAACACGTTAATGGCGAAAACCGACTATGACGTTTACTCATTTACTTGGATAGATGCCAACAACGAAAACCAATCCATTTACAGTTTTTATCGAAAATATGAAAACAAATACATGGTATTCATCTTTAACATGAAACCTGTTGAATATCAAGAATATCGGATTGGCGTACCAAAAAAAGGTTACTATCACGAAGTGCTTAACTCGCAACGTGATATTTACAACGGCTCAAACCTATGCAACAAATCTGTTATCAAAAGCGACAGTATTGAGTCACATGGATATAATGATAGTATATCTATAAAAATAGCACCATTTTCAGCAATATATTTGGAATATAAATACCGAGTCAAAAAAAGCGGAGGTGGAAAAAATGTTCAAAAATAAGTACCAATTCAAAAAGATATTTGCTAGGCGGATCGTTGAAAAATACGGAAAGTCTATCGAAAATTCACACGTTACCGAAAGGTATAGCGTACTATGTGAAATGGTTAGACAGCAAGCATCGTTTAACTGGAAAATTAGTAAAGAAACAATTTCTCAACTCGAAGCCAAACAGATGTACTATTTTTCAATGGAATTTTTACTTGGCAGACTTCTTACCAACAACCTAATGAATCTTGGGTTCTACGAAGTTGTTAAAGAAGGACTTGAAGAACTTGGTCTTAACATCAACGAACTTGAAGAACTCGAATGCGATCTAGGTCTAGGTAACGGTGGTCTTGGTAGGCTCGCTGCTTGTTTTATGGACTCTATCGCCACTTTATCACTCGCTGGACACGGTAATACTATCCGCTATGAATATGGACTATTTAAACAAAGAATTATTGACGGCTACCAGGTAGAAGTACCTGACCAATGGCTGAAATACGGTAATATTTGGGAAGTAAGAAAACCAAAATATTCTGTTCGTGTTCCTTTTTGGGGTGAAATCGAAATTAGTAGTGACGAAGAGAACAATTTAATTTGCAAACACATCAATCAAGAGTTTGTTCGTGCTGTGCCGCACGATATGCCAATCATCGGTAAGGATACCAAGATGACCAACACTCTTAGATTGTGGAACTGCGAACCTTGTGATGATGTTGCTAACATCAAAGATGTCAGTAAATATCTATCAAGCGTTCGTGAAATTACCCAAAATGTTTATCCAGACGATAGCACCGAACAAGGTAAATACCTAAGGCTTAAACAACAATACTTTTTTGTTTCGGCTGGTTTACAATCGATTATTAATAACCACAAAGAAGAATATGAAACGCTTGATAATTTATCAGACAAGGTAGTTATCCAGCTTAATGATACCCACCCTGTTTTAGCTATCCCTGAACTGATGCGTCTATTAATTGACCAAAACGGCTATACATGGTGGCGTGCGTGGGAAATCACGTCTAAGTGTTTTGCCTATACAAATCATACTGTTTTGGCAGAGGCATTAGAAAAATGGCCGATTGAATATCTTAAAAAGCTTTTACCAAGAATCTACATGATAATCGAAGAAATCAACAGACGTCACATTTCTGAAACTTACAAAAAAACTGGCGATGCTGAATTTGCTGAAAAGACTTCTTGCATCAAAGATGGTCTAGTTCATATGGCTAATCTTGCTATCATCGGTTCATACTCGGTAAATGGTGTAGCCAAACTACATACCAACATTCTCAAAGACGTTGTCTTTAAAAATTTCCACCAGTTATACCCACAAAAGTTTAACAACAAAACTAACGGTATAACCCACAGACGTTGGCTAGTTTACACCAACCCAGAACTTAATGAAGTATTACAAAAATACATAAGTGATGATTATATCTACAATCCAATCGAACTGGAAAAACTAATGGACCATGTAGACAAACGTGATTTGCAATACGAATTTTTAGATGTAAAACAAAAAAGAAAATTCATCTTGTCGAAGTTTATCGAGCAAGAAACAGGTATCCGTATCCCTACTACAAGTATTTACGACACACTAGCTAAGCGTTTACACGCTTATAAAAGACAGCTATTAAAATGCCTACATATTATGTACTTGATAAACAAAATCAAACAAGACCCTAATTTCACTATGCATCACCAGACATTTATATTTGCAGCCAAAGCCGCTCCATCATACACATTTGCTAAAAAAGTTATTAAATTAATAACGACACTTTCAGATATCGTCGAAAATGATGAAACGCTAAAAAAACATATCCAAGTTGTTTTTATACCAAACTACCGAGTATCTGTTGCTGAAATTTTAATGAACGCTACTGACGTATCAGAGCAAATTTCCACAGCTGGTAAAGAAGCAAGTGGTACTGGCAATATGAAATTTATGATGAATGGTGCGATAACATTAGGCACACTAGATGGTGCTAATGTCGAAATCCATGAACTTGTTGGCGAAGAAAATGACGTAATATTTGGACTTAAAGTTGAGGACATCAATAAACTGGCTTACGAAGAATATAATGCTAGAGAAGTTATGCAAAATGACCCAGAACTAAAGAAAATACTTGATTCGCTAATTGATGGTTCGCTTAGTCCAAACAAAGATGAGTTCAAAATCATCTATGATGAACTGCTATATAAAAATGATGAATACTTTGTATTAGCTGATTTTAAAGCTTATTGCAAAGCTCAAGAAGAAATTCAAGCAAGATACCAAAATAAAGAACAATGGGCAAAATCTTGCCTAATCAACATCGCAAAATCAGGGTATTTTTCTTCTGATAGGACAATCAAAGAATACACTGATGATATTTGGCATACACAAAGGATTTTCTAACTATGGATAACAGAATGCAGGCATACTCTGACGACTTTCAAGTTGTAACTGTCTACATGAATAAACAATTTTACAATGGCGAGTCTGATGAGTTTTACTTACGAGATATAACAGGCAAAATTTACGGGCTAAACATAGACAACATTGAAAAACGCGAACATTCTGTTAAGTACACGCTAAATTTAGCAGATAGCTTAATCGAAGTCGGTAAAGAATATGACTTGGTTGAATGTCATGGACTATTTGTACCACTTCAGTTTAGATATATTGTAAAAACCAAAGAATTTAACGACAAATTCTATAATGCACGTGACGACTTTGGTGCTACTGTCGTAAACGACGAAACCACATTTACACTTTGGGCACCCACCGCAACTGCGGTAAGCGTGATTATCAACCCACATGGTGCAAGAGAAATTTACACTATGCAACGAGTAGACAAAGGGGCTTGGCAAGTTAAAATTGCTAAAAACTTGCATAACCATAACTATCTCTATCTACTGAATGTAAATGGTGGAGTAGTTGAAACGCTTGACCCCTATGGGTGTAGCTCCAGTGCTAATAATAAATCATCGTCAGTTATCGACTTTCAGAAAATCGACATTAATTTTTATGATGAAAAACTACCTAAGATACCCTGCCCGATAATTTTTGAAGCAAATGTTAGAGATTTTTCAATCGACCCTAACACCAACATCAAACACAAAGGCAAATTCTTAGGCATGATTGAAGAAGGCCGCACAACTAAAGACGGTTTCCCATGTGGCTTTGATTACTTTAAGAGCTTAGGTGCTACCCATATACAACTAATGCCGATCAATGACTTTATCAGCACTGATGAACTTACCCCATTAAAGTTCTACAACTGGGGCTATGATCCTGTGCAGTACAACTCGATAGAGGGCAGCTACTCAACCGACCCCAACAATCCGCTTGCTAGAGTTAGTGAATTTTCAAAACTGATTAGTAAATTTCACGAAAACGGAATTAGAGTTATTATTGACGTGGTCTATAATCATATGTTTGATTTACACCAATCATCATTTGAAAAAATTGTACCTTACTACGCTTTTCGCCGCATGACAAGTGGTGAAATAAGCAACGGCTCATTCTGCGGTAACGATATCGACAGCGAAATGCCGATGATAAGAAAGTTTATCGTCAGTAGCATAAAACATTATATCAATAACTATCACATTGACGGTTTTAGATTTGATCTGATGGGGCTACTGGATTTAGATACAATGAATGAAGTACAAACTATTGCCAAATCATTAAATCCAGACATTATGATTTACGGCGAGGGTTGGGATATGCCAACAATGCTCGATGATGATAAAAAGACTAAAATTGCCAACTGTCACAAAATTGATAACGTAGCTTACTTTAACGACCACTATCGTAATTGTGTCAAAGGTGGTATCGGTCAAGAATCTAAATTTCATCGTGGCTACGCCTTAGGAGATAGATCTAGCATCAACGCTTTTAAAGCATCACTCCTAGCCAATACACGTGAAGATTTAGGTTTCAAACTTTTTAACTCGCCAATGCAAAGTATATCCTATGCTGAAGCCCATGATAATATGACCCTATGGGATAAAATCAGTATAGCACTTGAAACAGAGCCAATTGAAAATAAAGTTAAAATTCAAAAGTTCGCCAATGCAATTATCGCACTTTCGCAAGGCATCAGTTTTTATCACATGGGGCAAGAATTTTGCAGGACAAAAAATGGCGTTGAAAATTCTTATATGTCGCCGGACACAATCAATATGATTGACTATGCCAGAGCTATGGAATTTCAACACGTTATAAAATATACCAAAGACATTATCAACATCAGAAAAAATATCCCTGCTTTTTGTCTGCAAAGTATCGAAGAGATAAATGGACGATTTGAATTTGAAGAAATGCACAATGGTGCTTTACTGATGAAGATATTAAACACAGCTGAACTTACTCCTTACCAAGAAATTTTAGTTTATTTTAACCCATTCAAAACTGATTTTAGAATAAACTTTGAAACCGAGTTCGTTCAGATTTTAGATGAAAATGGTTCAACTGACAAAAAAATAAAGGAGCTACATGTAACTCCTATTAGTATCGCAATTGCGTGTCTACCTAAGTAAGTTTCTGACCTACTATCAATACAAACTCAAACTTACTTAGTTTAAACGAGATTTCTCTTGATGATTTACGTATCTTTTGAAATCTCTTATTTTTTTTGCTCGAATAAACAACATCGTAGCGGTAGCGATTATCAAAGTCCAAACTAACCAGCACATCATTTGTAGTCTGGTTTAACGCAGTTATCAGCAAATTATCGCCTTTTTTAAACTTTCCTGCGTAATAGTTTTTATTTGAAGTATATAACTTACAATCTTCATAATTTATAAAATAATCTTTTCTAATTTGAGCAAGCTTTTTCAAATCTGCAATCAAATCAACTTTGGCGGTATCCCAATGCAACGCTGTATAATCAAACAACGCTAACTTGCCGTAGGCAAAATCATTTTTAGGTAATAAAAACTGTTCATTTTCTCTAACCTCAAGTCCTGTATTCATCGCCTGCTTTTCGTATATCTCCTGACCCGTTGATAAAAAGGCTACTGTGTTTGGTAAAAATAAAGAAGCTATTGTTATAGACTTACCTCTTAAATCCTTAGTATCAAATGATGAAATTCTTGGTGTATCATGAGTTTCAGCACAGGCCAATAATGGCAGTTTCGCTTTTGATGCAACATTGACAAATTGATTGACACCATTTTTTTCTAGTTTTTTCAATTTAGTAAAACCATCTCCTACAATTACATTGTAACCATCCTGCTTAGCAGTAGCTGAATTTTTCGGGTCAAGCTCCTCAGCTATAAATGTGAAAGCTGGATTCTCTTTTAAAGCTTTGCTTATTATCATCTTTAAAAGCTCCTTAGGTAGAGCATGCCCCATATCAATTCTCGCACCATCAATCGCAAAGTTTTTTTGATAATAGACAAGAATATCCGAGAGGTATTGCCACAGTTTACTGTTAGGCTGTTTAGCTGGGCAATTCGATGACTTAGCTGTATCATAAAGTATATATGGATTGGCCTTAATGCCTTTTTGGTCAAGTATCGCCGTACTCTTAGCAGGGTGGTCATCAAACAACCTTAGATAAGTTATATCACTCCAGGCTGGCTGATTATCATTTATCATATCACTAAAAGCAGGTGCAACTGTAATACCATATTTATGCTCTACTATTTTAATAAACTTTTCAGCAGTCAGTGTTTTATCCTGTCTAATTTTATTGTAGAGCTTTTTGTCAAGCTGGTCGGGACTCTTGGTAAACTTACTAATATGATTTATTACTTCATCAGTTGCAAAGACATCTTCTAGGACATCTTCGGTACAAAAGGTCAGTTTAGGTAGCGACGGTACACGTGGTGATTTATAGTCAGCTACTCCTTCTTTTTTTATCCAATAAAACCAATTAGGGTGCTGCATCATAACATCTGAGTTAATTGCAATCGTACGTGGAATAATATCCATAATCACCTTGATACCTAAAATATGACAAGCTTCTACAAAAGCTTTAAATTCTAATTCAACAGATGACTTATCACCAGTTATAGTTTCTTTCAAGTCTTCATCTAGTTTATAAAAATCACTAGTAGCGTAGCATGAACCGGCTGTTCCCTTTTTATTAAATCTACTTACTTTAGTTACAGGTAACATATATATAGTATCTACACCTAAATCCTTTATATAAAAAAGCATAGCTATTGATTTCAAAAATGTGCCACTTTCCTTAATGCGACCTTTTTTATTTTTTATTACGCCATCATTATCAAAATCATATGCCGATGAAAATCTAATCATCATCGAATAAATCACTGAGTTTTTAATCCAGTTACCATCATTAATAGTATCATCATCTTTATAATATGGACAAAACTTGGAAATAGTTACATTTTTGTAACCTAGCACTTTATCAATCGAATTTATTAAGAAATCGTATTGATTTACCCTTCCTAAATCTTGATTATTTAGCCAAATTTTAGGTGGTTTTATACTAATTTTCTTACCATTTTTCTTCTCATCTATTAGTATTTTTTTTAATTTTTTTAAATTTTTCATCATTTATTCCTTATATCTGCAAAAAACCCTTTTATAAATGTCAAAATGTGGTATAATACTTATTGTAAACATTATGTAAAAAAGTTTTGAAAAATATTACATTTTCTACTTAAATATTGTTAACATCATAAGTTAATTTTAACATATATCTCTAATTTTGTTAATATATATATCAAACTTTAACTTTAATGTAGGTTTAAACAACAAAAAGCTACATTAAATAAAGATAACGTAGATAATACTATTTGTAAATAAGTAAAAATATTAATAAGTTAACCGTTACAATGAATGAAAATAACTTAATAAAGTAAATAAAAAAAATTAAGGGAGGCTTTATGGCAAAAAAAGAAATTCTAGCTATGGTACTAGCTGGTGGTCGTGGTTCACGACTTAAACAACTCACTACAAAAATAGCCAAACCTGCTGTAAGCTATGGTGGTAAGTACAGAATTATTGATTTCCCACTTAGTAATTGTGCAAACTCAGGTATAAACACAGTTGGTGTACTAACACAATACGAAAGTATTTTCTTAAATTCATACGTTGCGTCTGATCAAAGGTGGGGACTTGACGCAAAAGATTCGGGCATCTTTGTGTTACCACCACGTGAAAAATCTGAAGGCTTTGGCATATACGAAGGTACAGCTGATGCAATAGCTCAAAACATTGACTTCATAGATTTACAAGACCCTGAATATGTCCTAATCCTATCAGGTGACCACATCTACAAAATGGATTATTCCTGGATGCTCGACGAACACAAAAAGGCTAACGCTGAACTAACCATAGCTGTTTTGGAAGTACCAATAGCTGAAGCTCCACGCTTTGGTATAATCAATACCGACACTAACGATAAAATCATCAGCTTTGAAGAAAAACCCGAAAATCCAAAAAGTAATTTAGCCTCTATGGGCATCTACATATTTAACTGGAAAGCACTTCGTGCAGCCTTAATTGAAGATAAAAAATTAGAAAACTCATCACATGATTTTGGTAAAGACATTATACCAAAATTTCTACAAGAAGAAAGATACGTACAAGCATACAGATATAAAGGCTACTGGATGGACGTTGGTACTGTTCAGAGTTTATGGCAAGCCAATATGGATTTATTAACACCAAATTCTGGTATTACTATCCATGACAAAGGTTGGAAAATTTATACTGAAGATTTATCCTTACCACCACATTGCGTATGCCAAGATGCGGTAGTTAAAAATTCACTGATCAATCAAGGTGCCATTATCAAAGGAAAAGTCGAAAATAGTATAATTTTCAACAACGTAACTGTCGAAAAAGGTGCAGTTGTTAAAGATAGCGTAGTATTTTCCGATGCTATCATCAAAAACGGAGTAAACGTGGAATCGTGTATCGTTATGGACGAGATTACACTACACGAAGGTAATTTCCTCGGTGAAAAATCAAATAACATCATGTTAGTGCATCAAGATATGGAAGGAGTGAACTAATGAACAAAGTCTTAGGTATAATCGCTGCCGAAGGCGACAACGTAAATGTAAAAGGCGTAATGAACTATCGACCTGTTCACACCATCTATTTTTTAGGCAGATATAAATTTGTTGACTTCCCGATTTCAAACCTTACTAACTCTGGTGTTGACAAAATCCATGTCTACCTAAAGAAAAAACCAAGAACTGTTTTTGAACACATTGGCACAGGAAGACACTACAATATAAGTTCAAAACGTGGTAGAATAAGAATAATGTATGGTGAAAAAGAAGTTTCATCATCTGTATACAACACCGATGTGCAAAGCTACCTACAAAATTTAGAATATATCCAAGCCGAAGATGCTGAGCACGTTGTAATTCTAGCACCACACATCACCTACACTCAAGATATTGCTGATGTAGTAGAAAAACACAAAAAATCGAATGCTGATGTCACTGTACTTTACAAAGACATTGATGATGCTAACAAATCATTTATCGGTTGTGACTCACTTCGCATGATTAAAGGTCAACGTATTGTCGAAATGGAAACCAATCGTGGACGCATCGAAGAAACTTCTGTTTCGCTCGAATCATATGTAATGAAAAAGTCGTTATTTATCAGACTTATCAATGAAGCTAATGAGATTAGTCCAATCTACTGGTTCAAAGACATCATTGCAGACAACATCAATATGTTAGACATCAGAGGATATGATGTTAAATCAAGAGCTATCGCTACTACCGACCTCAAATCATACTATCAAAACAGTATGAATATGCTAAAAATAAGCTACAACGACTTATTTAAAAAGGATTGGGAAATACACACTAAAACGAGCGACTCATCACCTACTATATATGGACACCATGCCGATGTTAGTAATTCACTAATTGCAAACGGTTCAATAATCGACGGAAAAGTTACCAACTGCATAATCGGTCGTGATGTTACCATCGAAAAAGGTGCTGACCTTGAAAACTGCATCATTATGGCTCACTCCCACATTGGCGAAGACAAAAAACTACAAGGTGTAGTTTTGGATAAAAATGTAAAAGTTGAAAAAATTGATGAACTAATAGCGAAAGATGATGATATAATTTATGTAAAGAAAAACGACCAAATCTAATAGGAGGGATTAATGAAAAATATACTTTTCGCAGCCTCAGAGTGCGCACCCTTTGTAAAAAGCGGTGGACTTGCTGACGTAGTTGGCTCACTTCCAGAAGTTTTACAAAAGAAAGGTAACAACGTAAGTGTTGTTTTACCCCTATACTCAAAGATTATTAGTGAATATTACGATCAACTAAATTATGACATGACCATCTATATGGATATTGCTAATTACAACTTTGAAGCAAGGATTTATTCATTAGAAAGAAATTCAATTACATACTATTTTATAGAAAATCAATATTACTTTGAGCGGGATAACCTATACGGTTACTATGATGACGGCGAAAGATTTAGCTTTTTCCAACATGCTATCTACAAGATGCTACTGACTAAAAACCAGTTTCCAGATATTATCCATTCACACGACTGGCACACAGGTATGATGGCACCAATCGCAAGAATTTTCTACAAATTCAACGAAAATATCCAAAGGATAAAACAAGTTTTCACAATCCATAACTTATTTTATCAAGGCAACTTTAGCCATGATATGCTAGAGCCTTATCTTGGAATTTCAAACTCTTTCTACTATGATGGTACATTAGAATTTAACCGTGCACTTTCATTTATGAAATCAGCCATTATCTACTCTAACAAAATAAGCACAGTTTCTAACAGCTACGCTTATGAAATACTTGACTCACAATATGGCGAAAAACTACAAGACGTGCTTAGGCTCAGAGAACACGATATTTGGGGTATCTTAAATGGTATCGATACTGAACTATACAATCCTAAAACTGATAGCGAAATACCTAAGAGATACAGCGTAAAAAGCCTCTATAATAAATTCAAAAACAAACTACAACTACAAGAGGATTTAGGGCTGGTTGTTGACAAAGAAATACCTCTAATTGGTATGGTAACTCGCCTAACCGACCAAAAAGGTATCAACCTAGTAGTCGAAAAAATGCACGATATTATGAACATGAACGTTCAACTTGTAGTGTTAGGTACAGGCGACCAACACTATACAGATATCCTTAGAAATTTTGAAAATCAATACAAAGGCAAAATGGTCTTTTATAATGATTATTCAGAACGTATCGCTCGTGAAATTTATTCAGCAAGCGACCTATTCCTAATGCCATCAAAATTTGAGCCATGCGGTATATCGCAACTCATCTCTATGAGGTATGCAGCATTACCTATCGTAAGAGAAATTGGTGGTTTAAAAGACACTGTTGAAGCCTACAACAAATATGAAAATAGCGGTAATGGTTTTACATTTGCTGGATTTAACTCAAACGAAATGTTTGAAGTGCTTGAAATGGCAGTAAACTTATACCATAACGAACCAAAAACATTTAGACACTTACAGGAAAATGCTATGAAAACCGACGTGTCTTGGGATAAGTCTGCTAATTTATATCAACAAATGTACAACGAAATGTAAATAAATAGAAAGTATGTAAAAGCGTAGTAGATAACTAATTACTACGCTTTACGCTTATCATAAAACTACTATACTATATCAAGAAAGGAATAATCATGAACAAAAACAATATAATTATTTTGCTAATTATAGCACTCTCACTTAGCTTATCAACATGTGATAAAAATGATAGCAACAACACAAACGACAAACCAGTAAATGTCGACACAAATTCAAACAACGATAAGCAAGATAGTAAGCCAAACAATGAAAAAGATGACAATAAACCAAACGAAAATAACGAAAGTAATGACAACGAAAAACATGCAAACACAACTGATATAGATAAAAAATATCCTATCGAAGAATTTGACTACAAAGCACCAGAGGCTAAGGATAAATTAGCAAAGAAACCTTTCCAAATGCAACATCTAGTCCAAAATGTAAGTCAATATGTCGGTCCTTTAAATATTGAGAACCTACCAAATTTTGCCAAAGAAGGGTTTAAAATAGCTGATGATCAAAACGGTGGAATGTCTTATATCGGCTTAACTAAAAAGATATATTACCGTCATAGAGAACCAAATAAAGATTATTCGATTAGGATACCATTTTTCGAAGGTGATAGCGAAACCGCTAAAAGAATTAATACTGACATACGAAAACTATTTAAAGATGTCAAGTTAAGCTCATACAAAATCTACAAGATAAATTATGATGCTTTAATCTTGGACAACATTCTATCTATCAAAATAACCGAATTTTCCGATAAGTTTCCGACAAACGATTTATCTGGCAAAGTCATCAAAACTTATCTAATTGATTTACAGGATAACATGAAAATTCTTTCTAAAACGAAGTTTTTAGAACAAAGAAATATTAACCATGATTTATTAGTTAAATTCTTAAATCACTATATCAGCGACTACATTAGTGCTGACATCAAAAACGGCAGTAGTTATGATAACCTTGAAGAAGTCAAAGTCAAAGCTATCGAAACATTCAGCAAAGTATATGCTAATGATGACATCAATCTTTACCTATCGCCAGAATTAGCAACTTATGATATTGAGCTTAATACCGAGTTTGACTACGAGCATGATACACCATTTGCACCCAACCGTAAACAATACATATCATTTACCACTGATACAACTGACCTAAAAATGTCACTTATGTCTACACCACCACGTTGTGCAGGTTGTATCTATAAAACTCATCAAGACATCGATAAGACAATGCCTGTCATTAACGAAAAAGGGGAAAAAGCAACACTAGTCAAAGTAAATGAAGAGTCTAAAGATAAGACGACTGTCTATATCAGCAATTTCGCCAATCATAAACACTTTAGCATCTCCAACAATGCTCAGACAAAAATATACAAAAATGAATTTAAAGAATTTAAAACCGAACAAAATGATACAATATTTGTTAAAAAGACTAAACAAACCTATAAAGATATTGCACCACTAAAAAGTTATTTCCGAGTTTACCAGTACCACACCACTTTACCAGAAACTATACCATTTGAATCAGTAGCTGTCGGCAATAACCAAGAAAACATAATCGACGACCTAAGATTTGGTAGTCCTGTCCAATACATCAAGGAATACAGAGGACCCGAATCAGCAGTCTACCTAAATGATAAAAGAGAAGCATTTTTGCTACAAATCGGTACAGATGGCAAATTTAGAACGAACTTCGAGGCTTCCGATGGCTATTATAAAAAATGGTCAAAAATTGGCATAAAAGTCACCGAAGGTAAATACAGCTATGACGATAACTACATTTACCTTTTCCCTTGTGATAAAGACATCCAAAACGGTGCAGACGAGTTTTATATAGTCGAATATAATAGAGATCAGTTTAAACTACTATACGGCAGTAAAACAGGCAAATTTAAAAAAGATATAACTTTCATGGAAGAAGGTTGCTAAAATAAACACTAAAAAAACGAAGTCTAGGTAAGTTTTCGATATACTTGCCTAGACTTTATTAAGTAAATCATATAATAACAAAAAGCGATAAGCATCTGCCTACCACTTTTTTGTTTACATTTTTTTATGACTTTTAATTACATACTTATCATTGAATCTTCTTTCTAAAACAAGTTTTGACTTACCATCAACACTCTGCCCAATTAATTCAATATTTCCATCTATTACCTTACCACTTTCAACTATAAAAAATCCTTTTTTGTACTTATCTGAATTTCTATTGGTTGTATAAAAAGCTCCTTGTTCTGATAAATGATATGTGTCACTTTCACCAACTAAATTAGTCGAATAAAACGAAGTTGCCATGTACTTAACAAATAGTTTATCTACTTCCTTCTCTCTTACCCGGCTATACCCTTTGACACATTTAGAATTATCCGCCTCCATATGACATGGTATATCGTATTTTTTGGTAAGGTTAATAATTTCAACTTGAGTTAAACCTTTATCCCCACTCATATAGTAAATCGTTTTTGCTAAATCAATATTCTCCGGCGAATCAAAGTAAGACGAAAAAATATAGTTAATATCATTTACTTTTTGGTACTTTGAATTATATCCAAAGACCACAGTTTGAAAAACCAAATTTAAGTCCGCTATCTCTTTTTTAGTTAGTTTTCTATCGCTTTCAACATCAGACTTGACAATTATACCATCATCGTCTGAAATACAACAAAAAACTTCTTTGGCAAACGCCTTATCAATCATTTCGCACTTTCTATCATCAGAACATTCTTGTCTGATATCTAGCATTTTTTCGGGATATACATTACACAGCCTAACTAATTCGTTAAAGGCAATCTTTCTAGCAACAGCATCCTCGCCTAAACCACTATCGTCAAGCGACTCTAAACGAGAAAATAATAAATCAATCTTATTCAACTTTCCTAAATTTTCTATCGAATTCACTTCTGAATTTTTCACCAGTGAACCTCTCGGTACAATAATCTCATTAATAGGCAAATAAGCTTTTGCTTTTTCTCTTTTTTGGTCAATATCATAATACGCAAATGTAAGAAAAGAAACAATTCCGACAATGAAAAGCAAAGTTATAACTTTGACCTTTTTAATTCTTTCTACAATTTTTAACATGATAACTCCCTTTTGAAACTCTATCTAATCTACTATGTTAAACTAAGTATTAAACAAATTTTAACATAATTATATAATATTAGTTAACTTGCCTTTATATTATATCTATTTTTTAAGTATTTTTCTAGTATTATTTTAAATATTTTGTAACTGATTATTTAAAAAATGTTTTTATAAATATAACTTATTTTTAAATAACTATTATCAAAGCAAGCAGTGTTTTAATAAGCGTTGATAACAATATATTTTGAATGTTATTATAAATTTTGCTTCATTTATTATAAAATGTAAAATTTAACAGTAAAAGTATTAACTTTATTTATATCAGTTATTACGAAATAATTTACAAAATTATGAACTTCGTTACAACGTTAACAATATAAAACGAGTAAATATGTCAAACCCTTAAAAAATAATAATCAACAAAAGACATCCTAGCTAAAACATAAAAAATACGCTACAAGTTACTTTTAAAATAACTTATAGCGTATTACTATCTATAATATTTTCGAAAGCCAAGCAATGAGCAGAATAAGGAATTTCAAATAATCGTCAAGTTTACTTGTAAGAATTATTTGAAGTTCCTTATTCTATTGAGAGCGGAAGCTCGGACGACCGACAGGACGAAGTCCGTAAGGGAGTTTCGCTCATTGCTTGAGCATGCTGCATAATAAGTTTTTTAATTATCTATACTAAATATTCTATTGAGAGCGGAAGCTCGGACGACCGACAGGACAAAGTCCGTAAGGGAGTTTCGCTCATTGCTTTAACAGTTTTACTAATTTCGTAATCCCGTCTTTTTTCGAGTTATCACTTCGTATAATCCACTAAGTGTTTCCGTCTGATAAAAAAGTTTTGAACCATACATACTATTCACTTTTTTGACATCATAAAACTTAGAAAATTCACCACTCTTTGTTTCATATTCAAACATTACAAATTCCAAATCTTTAACCAAACTAGAAAGTATCACAACATTTAAGTAATAAATATCGCTATCAATATAATCAAATTCACTTGCCGTACTTTTTTCACTTTTTAACTTAATTTCTACACCACTACCCTCAATAACTTTAAAACCCTTGAATTCAAAACCTTCTGTCATTGGTAATTCAGCACAAATTGCCTCAACCTTGTCTTTATCAGCTAAACTATCAGTACGATACTGTAAAAGTTTTTCTATATTAATACTTCTATCAGCACCGCCAACCCCGATTTCAGGCACACCTTCAACAAGTAGTCCTGCTTTTTTAAATTTTTGAGCCAAATTTTCTAATTTTTTTTCATCAAAACTATCAGTATCATAAGGATGCTTAATCCTTAAACCACTCGGATCATCAAGCAAATAGGGTTTATTATTATTTTTAAAATTAAGTAATACTGACGGCTGAACGATACCATCTAGTAGCACTTTGCCATTTAAAGTTATGGCAAACTTATATAAATTATCATAAGCTCTAAGCACAGTCGAACCTTGGCTCATCTTACGTCTAATACCACCTGAGTTTGCTAAAAACTTATCTGAAAGATAAATAAGTCCAAGCTCTTTGTTATAACCAACAATGTCTTTACTAATCACAGCTGCACCATTTTTTTTAACATACTTCTGAATATAACTATCCGGTACTTTTCCATCGATTACATAAATAGCAAAATTTTCACCTGAACCATACTTGAAATAATCCGAATTAAAAAACATATAACAAGCTACTGTTAAGACCAAAGCTACAACTAATATTATTGTAATTATCTTATTTTTTTTACTTAAATTAAATTTTTTTGTCAACATATACTCCTTTACTTGTATCAAAATCTTTAAATTATAAAGATTTTTTACCTTTAGACAAATTCATTCTGTATTTTTACCGTCTAAAATTAACTATACCCTATTACATAAAATATATCAATAATAAAACCTGTTTTTAACAAATATATAGTTAATACAATACAAAATCGTAACTTATCCGCCGATAATATTACAATTATACAATCTTGGAGTCTTGATTAGGATAATCTAAGGATATATTATAAATATGATTTAATGGACCCGAACCCTTACCTAATTGCAAATCATTTTGCATTGCATTGACCAAAAACTGCTTTGCTAGTGCGATACTTTCAACTAAAGAATAATTATCCGCTAAATTACACGCAATAGCCGATGACAAGGTGCACCCTGTGCCATGCGTATTTAAGCAATCAACTCGATTTATTTGAATTTTAGTAATCTCGCCCTTTTCATAAAGTATATCAGTAGCATCATTCACAAGGTGTCCACCTTTAACAAGAACCGCAAAATTTTGGTCTTTGCCAATAATTTCAGCAGCTTTAATCATATCATTTTCATTTTTAATTTCAATTCCAGCCAATATTTCCGCCTCTGGTACATTTGGTGTTATCACTCTAGCAAGCGGGAACAGATATTTCTTCAGCGTTTCTATACTATCATCATGGATTAATTTACAACCACTCGTCGAAACCATCACAGGGTCCACAACAACATTTTCAGCGTTATATTGCTTTAACTTGCCACTAATCGTCTTGATAATCTCAACATTTGCTACCATACCAACTTTAACGCTATGTGGTCTAATATCAGTAAATACAGAATCCAGCTGTTTACTAACACATTCGACCGATACTTCTTCCACCATATCTACTGCGAGCGTATTCTGTGCTGTTAAAGCCGTAATTACACTCATAGCATACTGACCATGTGCTGTCATAGTCTTGATGTCCGCTTGGATACCTGCACCCCCAGATGAATCACTACCGGCGATCGTAAGTACATTTTTGGTCAAAACAGTTTTTACCTTATTGTACAGCTTATTAGTAGCAGTCTTGACATCACCATTATCATATATTTCAGAGATGACCGCAACACCGCTTATCCCAGTATCTTTTAAACTATCGACATTATCAGCTGTTATACCACCAATTGCAACAACAGGTATCTTGACTGTCCTAGTAATCGCTTGCAAGGTTTCGATAGATGTATTTATAGCATTGGGTTTAGTTGGTGAACTAAAAATCGCTCCCACTCCCAAATAATCCGCTCCGTCCTGTTCTGCTTTGATAGCCTGCTCAAGTGTCTTGACTGTCACACCAATAATCTTGTCGGGAAAGCATTTTCTTACATCAACAAGTTTTGCATCATCCTGCCCAAGATGAACACCATCAGCATCAACTTTCGCCATTACATCAACTCTATCATTCACAATAAGTGGTACAAAGTGCTCTTGCAAAAAATCCTGTATTTCCGAAATCTCAGCTACCATTTCATCATCTGACTTATTTTTAGCTCTCACCTGCAATATACTTACACCACCATTTATGCTATCTTTAACATTCTGCACAAAATTATTAGCCATGTACTGATTATCAGTTATGGCATAAAGTCTTAGTTTCTTTCTTAAATTCATATTCCCTGCCTTATCATTTACAAAATCTATCCAATACAATTAATTCATATCCAGTTTTATAACAGTTTACTCAAAAAAATATTTTTTCACATAAAAACAGAGCAGTGAAGAACCGAAGTTCCTACTGCCCTGTCCATGATATATATTAATTCATAAAAAATTAAACCAGCTATATTTATTCGTCACAATCAATTATTAATGTATCAAAATCGTAAGATAAATCTTTTTCTTTAACCCACAAGTCCGAAGCACCACCAGGCATTGATATTCTAACCCACTCATCCTTTCGTTCAGATATTTGATACACTCCACTTTGTGAACCCTGTTCATCACCGTTAATCGAAACATAACACATTACGTTATTAAGCACTACCTGATTAGCACTTTTCTTAAAATTAGATGAATCGAAATCAAGTTTACTTTTTTCAATTGTTCCCCTAAGACGTGGTATATCACCAAAAGCTTGAACAACCCTACATGTTTCATCGTCCTCATCAATAACTACTACTAAGTCATTTTTTTTAAGTGCAAATATTTTGTCATCACTTAACTTTTTTCGTTTTTTTACTCCTTCAGAATTTACAGTAATTATATAAGGATTCTTTAAATTTGAACCCTCTACTATCATAGCACGTTTTCCTTTAATTTCTATAAATTCCAGTTCATCTTTTTCTTGCTTAGTTTGTTCATTTTTATTTTCAACATTTTTTGATACATCATCAGTTGTTTTTTCAACATTCTTTGATGTGTCAACTGTTTCATTAGTTTCAATTTGATTTTTATTTAAACAACCTACGAATAGAATTGAAGTCACAACAGCTGTAACGAACAATAAAATAAATTTCCTCATACCATAACTCCTTATATTAAAATTTATTACTTTTTTCAAGACTCGATTTTATACTATATTTTTTCACCTCCTATTCTTATCTTTCCTCTCACTATATATCCGAATGAGAAGAGTGTTTTGTGACAAAAAATTTACTTTTTTTCAAAAAAAAATACAATGTCCATTAACAACACTGCATTTTTCAGGTTGTATAATATATGGTGTTGGTCGTGAAAAATTAATCATGATAAACACCATATTTTTTGTATAAATTTTCAAAAAAAAATAAAGACATGATGTACTT
>PDWI01003373.1_pt1 | contig 22596 bp, 21 predicted proteins | sample 1430891 | NCBI WGS metagenome assembly PDWI01 (sample SAMN01162508, study PRJNA174530) | Oral metagenome, whole genome shotgun sequencing project. | biome: Marine environment; feature: Marine mammal; material: Swab sample of the gingival sulcus; isolation source: swab sample of gingival sulcus... | reverse complement strand
TTGTCGACGACGTGGATCTTTAATTTCTGAAAAAGCTTCTTGTAAAGTCATATATATTTTTTTTGCAAAGATAATAAAAAAAAGAACTTAACAGCCCTGTTCGCAAGGGGGGGCTAAGTTTCTCTTGTGTGCTTTGCGGTTAATTTAAAAAATTTAGAAAATAAAACTTACATTAATTAATAATGTGTTATTGTAAATAGTTCGGTATTTTTTTTTGTAATAAGCTGATAATCAGTTTCTTATTTGTTTATAAATGTTTTTCATAACTTACTGATAATCAATGCGGTAGTTGCTGTTGTGAGGGGGGTGCCGTTCTCAATTTAACGGAGTATTAGTAGAAATATAAGGATAAATAGATATTTTTTTTTATTTGTTAAAAATAATTGTTTTTTTTGTGAAAAAATAAAAATTATGACTTACGACATAGCAATAATAGGAAGCGGGCCGGGTGGTTACGTAGCGGCAATTAGAGCTTCGCAATTAGGAAAAAAAGTAGTAGTAATAGAAAAATCGGAAGTAGGGGGAATTTGTTTGAATTGGGGGTGTATCCCAACAAAAGCATTGCTAAAAAGTGCTTCGGTTGTAAAAAATGCTAAAGATGCAAAGAAATTTGGCGTAAGCGTGAAAGAAATTGAACACGATTTTGGCAAAATTGTAAAAAGAAGTCGTACGGTAGCCTCTCAAATGAGCAAAGGTGTAAATTTTTTATTTGAAAAAAATAATGTTACACTTGTTGCGGGGCGAGGAAAAATAAAAGATACAGAAACTATTGAAATTGAAGGAAATCCTGATGTTTCGGAAGTGAAAGCAAAACATATAATCGTTGCAACCGGCGCAAAATCTCGCGTGTTGCCAAATTTGCCTATCGACGGCAAAAAAATAATCGGCTATCGGGAGGCGCTTAATTTGGAAAAACAACCCGCATCAATGATTGTTGTCGGCTCGGGCGCTATCGGCTCCGAATTGGCGTATTTTTACGCAGCTTTGGGAACAAAGGTTACTTTGGTTGAGTTGTTAGACCGAATTGTACCGCTTGAAGATGCTGACGTTTCGGCAGAAGTGGAAAGTGGTTTGAAAAAAGCACGTATAAAAATTATGACTTCTACACTGGTCGAAAAAGTTGAAATTGAAGACGAAAAATGTATTGCAACCGTAAAAAAAGGCGATAAAACCGAAACTATTGAGGCGGAAATAGTCCTTTCGGCGGTCGGAATTTCTACAAATATTGAAAATATCGGCTTGGAAGACGTTGGAGTAAAAACCGAACGTGGATTTGTGGAAGTTAATGAATTTATGCAAACTAATATTCCGAACATCTATGCAATTGGCGATATTGTTAGAACTCCGGCGTTGGCACACGTTGCTTCTGCCGAGGGCATTGTTTGTGTTGAAAAAATAGCCGGACTTGATGCTAAACCTTTGAATTACAGTGAGATACCGAGTGGTATTTTTACAGAACCCGAAGTCGGTTCGGTTGGTTTGACGGAACAGCAGGCGCGCGAAGCCGGATACGATATTAAAATTGGTAAATTTCCGATGTCGGCACTCGGCAAGGCTACGGCTATTGGCGAAAGAAATGGTTTTGCGAAATTGATTTTTAATAAAAAAGACGATAAATTGTTGGGCGCTCACATTGTGGGGCATAGTGCTACCAATATGATAGCCGAACTTGTGGTTTCGATGAAAACCGGCGCTACAAGCAAGGATATTTTGCACTCCATACACCCGCATCCAACAACATCGGAGGTGATTATGGAGGCTGCCGCTGCGGCAAACGACGAGGCTATACATATTTAGTTGTTGTTAAAAGAAAAAATTGTAATCATTGTTAATGCGCATTATGTCGTAGAAAATTTGCATTTTTCTCAAATTACCAATTCTACCGGGCGATTTATGAATTGGTGGTAGCGTGGTTTGGAGAGGCGATGTCAATTTTTGTGTTGCGTTTGGGCGTTCGTCCAAAGCGCAGGGCATAATGCGGATTAAATTTAATTTTAATATAAATTATGAATCCATTAGTTCAAAATGCTATAATTGTTTTGGTGCAAATACCTTTGGCGTATTTGTTTATGCGTTTTATTTTTAAACGCTCAATAATGTTTAAACTTAGTATGGTTTTGGTGCTTTTATTGCTTATGGTTGGATATAATTCTACGGTTATGGTTTTGTTTCCCGAAACGAAATTTTTGTTGGTGGCTGCAAATTTTTTCGTAAGTGTAGGTGTATTTATTTATATCAATAAATTATTGCGTATTCCTTTGCGACAATCGGTTGAAAATGTTAAATTGTTATCGCAAGGTAATCTCAATATATCTGTACTAAAATCGGATAAGCAAGATGAATTATCAGATTTGAATAATTCGCTGTTAATCTTATTGGATAATTTCAATCGGGTTTTAAAGGAAATGAATGAAAATTCTCTAAATTTGACCAACGCAAGTGTTCAGATAAATAATACTTCTCAGCAATTGTCAAGGGGTGCGGGCGAACAGGCAAGTTTCACAAAAGAGGTGTCTTCTACAATTGACGAAATGCAAACAAATATTGCCCGAAATACTGAAAACTCGAAACGAACGTCGCTGAAATCGCAAAAAGTCCAGCAAAACGTTTTGGAAGTAGAGAAAAAGTCGGGAAAAGTTGTAGAAGCCAACGTTTTAATCAACGATAAGGTTGCTGTCATCAAAGAAATTGCTAATCAAACTAATATTTTGGCGTTGAACGCAGCGGTTGAAGCCGCGCGGGCAGGGGAGCAGGGCAAAGGTTTTGCGGTTGTTGCTGCCGAAGTGCGGAAACTTGCCGAACGTAGCAAGGATGCTGCCGAAGAAATAATTAGTTTGTCGGAAAATACGAAAGAATTGTCGGAAGAAGCCGGAAAAAGTTTGTCGGCTATTATTCCTGAAATAGAAGAAACTGTAAGGTTTGTAGAGGATATAACGAATGCGAGTATAGCGCAAAATACGGGAGCCGAACAGGTGAACAGTTCTGTGCAACAACTGAATCAATTGGCGCAACAAAATGCTTCGACCTCAGATGAATTGGCTACAACTTCGGAAAAATTGACTACACAAGCCGAAAGATTGAAGAGAATTATTGAATATTTTAAAATGGATTAGGTCGGACGACATTTCGATATAATCTTTTTACCAAAAAATAAAAAACAGTCCCCCAAAGGCTGTTTTTTTTTATGAAAAAACTACTGACAATTGATAAAAAAATAATGTGTGGAGGTTGGAAGAAATGGCTGATTGTTTTTTTTGCAAGACACACTTTTTGGGGGTGGTATCAATAAAAAAACTTCAAAAATGTTTTGCTATTAAAAATAATAGCATTATCTTTGTGTCGTGTTAATCAAATTAAATAATAACAATGAAGTATTCGGAATTAGAGAAAAAACTTAAAAAGATAGGTTGCTATGATACAGGCGACCAAATGAACGGACACCCTGTTTGGTACAGCCCTAAAACAAAAAATAAGTTTAAGATGAGCAACCATAAAAGTCAAGAAGTTAAAAAAGGAACATTAAAAAGCATTTAAAAATCAGCAGGGTTAGAATAACCTTGCTAAAAATAATAAAGATTATGAATAAAGTAAAAGCATTTATAGAAAGAGGGAGTGACGATACTTATGGAGTGTACGTTGATTTAGACGATAACACTTTGAATTACGGTATTCACGGTGATGGTAATACCGTTGAAGAAGCAATAGCGGATTTTAATTCGTCGTACCAAAGTATGAAAGAAATCTATAAAAAAGATGGTCGTAATTTTGTTGAAGCAGAATTTACATTTATTTATGACCTTGCATCTTTTTTAGAATATTATTCTAAAATTTTTACTTATGCTTCTTTGGAACGATTGACAGGAATTAACCAAAGACAATTAAGTCAGTACGTTCAAGGGTATAGAAAGCCCAGCAAAAAAACAACGAAAAAAATAGAAATAGCACTTCATAAATTTGCAAAAGAATTAAAACAAGTTCAATTCGTTTGATTAACACACTTATGGATACTTGATTGTTAGGCCACTCGCTAAGGGTGGCTTTTTTTTAAAAAAGTGTAAAGATTTTTGGTTGTTTACGCTTTTATGCGTATCTTCGTGGTGTTGAAGAAAAATAAATTATAAAATCAAAACGAAAAACAGAGAGAAAATTAACTCTCTCTGTTTTTGCTTTTTTCAATTTATATAATACTATGGCAAAACAAAAAGTAACAATAAAAGTAACAAAAAATGGAAAACACGGTTTTATTTGTAGTTGCGACCATCCTTTCAAAGACTTCGACTTGGGTGGGAGTGGTGATACAATAGCCGAAGCAAAACAAGATTGTTTTAAGTTTTATAACGAAATGAAAGAATATACCAACACTAATTTACCTGAATTAGAGGTAACTTGGGTGTATGATTTACCTAGTTTTTTCAAAAATTTTGATTTCCTAAATGCAACAAAAGTCGCAGAATATGCCGGAATGAGTCCTTCAAATTTTCGGCATTATACAGCAGGCTCAAAGTTGATAACGGAAACCCAACTTGCTCGCATTAGCGAGGCGATTAGTAGTATTGCTAATGAACTAAAAACAAGCAATATATGTGTTTAACCGACATTTGACACTATAATGGGGGGTGTAAAATTAATATAGTTTATTATCTTTGCAGAAAAAAACATATATGGATTGTCCAAGATGCGGAAGTTTGAATCATCGCAAAGATGGTTTTGTAGGTAATAGACAACGTCATTATTGTAAAGATTGTCATTATCACTATACAGTTGAAAACAAGTCGGATATAAAGTCTAAAGAAGTTCGCAGATTAGCTTTAGAAATGTATCTGGAAGGACTAGGGTTTAGAGCTATAGGTAGAATACTAAAAATAAGCCATGTTACAGTTTATTATTGGGTGAAAGAATGGGGCGAAAAAGTGTCGTTGCCTAAGAGAGATAAAGCTATTGAAGTTGTTGAATTAGACGAGCTTCATACTTATGTGGGTAAAAAAAAAGCTACTATTGGGTATGGATTGCTGTTGATAGACTTGGAAAAAGGTTCATCTCTTTTGTCTGTGGGAACAAAAGCTCAGAAACAGGCATAAAGCTATGGTATCAAATAAAAAATATTTCAGTGGGTAAATACTGTTCTGATTATTGGATTGGAAAAAGTTATGACGGATTTATTCCGGCTCAGCAACACGTCCAAACAGAGGGTTACAACAGTAGAATAAGGCACTATTTGGCAATATTTAAACGAAAAAGCAAGTGTTATAGCAAAGCACATGGTAGAAAAATCATTGAAATTGTTGTTTCTGAAATTGAATAACGAACTATCTATATTAGTTTAACAGTACCGTAATTTGCAGTTTTTTTGCAGATACTTGCATCAATTTAGTGCAAAAAGTATCAGTTTAGTGCAAAAAAAATCTTTTTTTTTATGTTTATTACAACTGTTTAGGGGACTAATAAGGATAAAAATAAAGCCTTAACAACCTGATTGTTAAGACTTTAATGCTTTGTAGCGAGAGGCAGGATTGAACTGCCGACCTCAGGATTATGAATCCTGCGCTCTAACCAACTGAGCTACCTCGCCGTTTTTGCGTTTGCAAAAGTAGAATAAATATTTTTATAAACAAAAAATATTTTAATTATTTTTTTTCAATTTTAAATCCGAAGGTCGGTGTCTGTTTTGGTTTTGTGGCTCGCAAACATAGTTTTAGCTATGTTGTGAACCTAAATTTAATGACCGGTTGTTAGGTTTTGCAAAGGTTTAAGCCAATTTGAAAGCCAAAAAAGTTGCTCCCAAACCGAGCAAAATGGAAATAATAATGTATGTAAATGCCAATAAATACAGATTGTTGCGCATTAGCACAAAAATATCAAGCGAAAAGGACGAAAAAGTTGTAAAACCACCGCAAAAACCTACTATTAGTAGCAATTTTAAATTATCTGTGAGGATACCCGACTTCAATGCAAGACCGGATAAATAGCCGATTACGAAACTTCCCAAAATATTAACTGCCAAAGTCCCAAACGGAAAAGTTATTGATGTTATTTTCAGAATTAATTGTTGAAGCAGATAGCGCAAACCGCCACCAAAAAAGCTTCCCAGCCCTACAATAAAAAAAGCTCTAAACATAGTTTCAATTTTATTTGACAAAAGTAAAAATTTCGACAACAGAATCAACTGTTTCTATCAAAACCAAGTTTTCGGGCGTCAATTCTTTTATAAAAACACTGAACTGATTATTGTTGCTCAGGTCGTTCACCACCAACGAATCGTTTTTTACTTGCCAGTACCCAAAACTCGTGTCGCCCCATATTGTGCCGGTAAAACTTTTGTCTGTATTTAGTTGTATCGAAGTTGTTTTAATCAATTGATACATAGCAACTTTGTACTGTTCGGGGTTGGCAATAATTTGGTTCGTTTTCACATCTTTGAGCTTCCACGTTCCCGTAATTTTTTCTTCTTTTATCTGATGATTGCCACAAGATAGCGAAAATATAATTATTATTGTAAAAAAATAAATCTTAGATTTCATATTTTAAAATTTTACTAACAAAAATATAAATTTTTATTTAATTTTGCAATAGTTCGGTGTCTTTTTTATAACAATCTGATAATCAATATCTTATGTTTGTATGAGTGGTTGATGTAACCTGTTGATAATCAGTGTTTTAGTCGCTGCTATGAGAGCTCCGCCGTTCTCAACTCTCAACTCTCAATTCTCAATTCTCAACTCTCAATTCTCAATTCTCAATTCTCAACTCTCAACTCTCAATTCTCAATTTAATCTACTTTTGATTTTACGCTTCCGTCTTTTAGTTGGTTTACTATAATGTCGCCTTTGGCAAGTTCGTGTACCGAAGTTATTGTTTTTCCATTTTTTTTAGTGATGCTAAAGCCCATATTTAGTATATGTTGCGGGTCGTGCATATCAATTTTTGCCTCATAAATTTTTAGTTTGTTTTTTTGAAAAAATAATAAATTTTGTGTCGAATTTTGAAGCGTATCTTTTTTGTTTTTCAATTCTTGTTTTTGGTTATGTAAATGATTCTTAATCAGGACATTACAGCTATTGTTTGTGCGGTTTAGATGTTCTTTTTGTTTATGGATAAATTCGTAAGTTTTGAATTTCAAATTTTGCCTACGCAAATCAAGTTTGCTTGTGTTTTGATGAACAAAATGAACGCTCAAATTTTTTAATTTGTTGTATTTTTGCTCGAGCAAGTGATTTTCATTGTCAAGAATGCTTATAATTTTTTGTGATATAAAATCAAATTTATTAGAAATTTCTATGTCAAATTCTTTGAATTTTGAAATCAAAAAATCGGCTACCGCTGTAGGGGTTTTGTGGCTCTGAAACGCCACCAAATCGGCGATTGACAAGTCGCGTTGATGCCCGATTCCGGTAATTACAGGCAACGGAAATTGGGCTATATTCGAGGCTATTTCATACGAATCAAAAATGCTCAAATCCAACTTTGAACCGCCTCCTCGAATGATAACTACTGCGTCAAATTTTTCTATTTCTTCAAAAATTTTGTCCAACGAAGAAATTATGCTGGCTTCGGCTTTGTCGCCTTGCATAACCGACTTAAATAGCTTATATTCAATGTGATAGCCGTACTCGTTCGTGTCCAAATGTTCTGCAAAATCGCCATATCCGGCTGCCGTTGCCGACGAAATAACGGCTATGCGTTGCGGAACTCGCGGAAAATCAAGGCTTTTGTTCATCGCAAAAACGCCGTCTTGTTGGAGCTGATTTATAATTTCTTGTCTGCGTTTTTCTACATCGCCCAAAGTGTAAGTTGGGTCTATATCGTGGATTATAAGCCCCATTCCGTACATTTCGTGAAAATTAACTTCTACTTTTGCCAAAATTTTGATACCCTCGCCAAGCTCGCTACCCGTAACGCTTTCAAAATATGTTTGTATCATACGAAATTTGTTTGCCCAAATCATTGCGCGCATTGTGGCGATATTTTTGCCGGTTGTTGAGGATTTTTCTACGAGTTGCAAATAGGCGTGTCCGCTATAATTGACGTTAAATTGATGAATTTCGGCAACTACATTAAAAAAACTCGAAAATTCTAAGTTGATTGTTTCCGAAATTTGTGCTGTTAGCTCTGATAAAGTTAATGTTTTCATCTAAAAATTGTGATAGTTTTTTATAATAATTCATAAAAAATAAAAAAATATAAATTAGTTTTCTCAAAAAAATAAAAGAAAACTTATCTTTGGCGTTATTTTTTTATGAATGTGTTTGGCAAAAAAAAAGCCAAAATCAATTAAAAAAGAAGACTAAATAACAACCGCAAATTTATATAATTTTTAGATTTTTGGAACTTCTTTCTTAAAATATTTTAATCTATGTAGAAAAATATTTAGAGTTTTCGGATATTTGCAGGGCATTTAATTTATCAAAATATGGATTCAACAGAATTACTAAAAAAAGTACGCAAAATCGAAATAAAAGCAAAGGGGCTTTCGCGAAATATTTTTGCCGGCGAGTATCACAGCTTGTTCAAAGGGCGTGGTATGGCGTTTAGCGAGGTGCGTGAGTATCAATACGGCGACGATATTCGGTCTATCGACTGGAATGTTACGGCGCGTTTTGGGCATCCGTACGTCAAAATTTTTGAAGAAGAACGCGAACTTACGGTGATGTTGCTCGTTGATATTAGTAGTTCCGGTATGTTTGGGTCTGACCAAATAAAACGGCAATATATGGCCGAAGTTATTGCGGTTTTGGCGTTTTCGGCTATGCACAACGGCGACAAAATTGGCGTTTTGTTCTTTACCGATACGGTCGAAAAATATATTGCGCCACAAAAAGGACGGAAACATATATTGCGGATAATCAGGGAGTTACTTGCGATAAATCCGAAAGGTAAAAAAACCGACATCGGGCAGGCTTTGGTGTATATGAATAATGCAATAAAAAAACGTGCTACTGTATTTTTGATGAGCGATTTTATTGCGCCCGATTATTTCAAACCTCTGCGAATTATTAGTTACAAACACGATTTGGTGGGCTTGCAAATTTACGACAAATTTGAGGAAGAAATGCCAAAAGTGGGACTAATAAACGCTTTTGACCCCGAAACGGGCGAAGAAAGATGGATAAATACAAACAACAAAAAACAACGAAAAATTTACGAAGATTGGTGGAAAAATCACGAAACTACGCTTGCCCAAAATTTGGCAAAAGCTAATGTCGATTTGGTCAAAATGCGCACTGACAAGGATTACGTGAAGCCACTGGTACACTTTTTTAAATCAAGATAACAAAAAATTACTACACAATACAAATGAAACGATTGTTTTTTATATTTTTTATTTTAATAACAACTGTGCAGCTTTACGGACAGACCAGCGTCAATACGGTTGTTGATACGAATATAATTGAATTTGGAAATCAAACAAAATTGAGAATCCAAATGCAAGTTGCTGAAAATCAGAATATTATTTTCCCGAGATTTAAAGATACAATTGGCGACGGAATTGATTTTGTTGAAGAAATGCCGTTGGATACAATCAGCCAAAAGCCGTTTACCTTAGAAAAAACTTACGTTATTGCGGGCTTCAAAGATTCTATCAGAACAATTCCGGCTTTGCCTGTTCTCGTAGATACAGACACGGTTTGGTCTTCGGTTACCAAAATACTTGTTCAACCCCTTTACATTGATTCTGCAACAATGGCAAAGGTCGATACTACGCATTTGTTCAAAATTTTTGATATTGACATAAATCCTCCAATGGATAAAAAGATGACTTTCAAGGAGTTTTGGATACGATTTGGGCGTTGGATTACGCTTGCTTTGGGGATAATTTTGGTTTTGGCGGCAATTTTTTGGTTTGCGTACAGAGCTTACAAAAATAAACCTATCAAAATTTTAGAAAAACCCAAAGAACCGGCTCATCTTATTGCTTTTAGGCAGTTGGAAGATTTGAAAAACAAAAAAATATTTGCCACCGAAAAGTCGAAAGAATTTTATTCGGAACTGACCGGAATTTTACGGCTTTATATCGAATATCGATTTAGTTTGCCGGCTTTGGAGAATACTTCGACCGAAATTTTGGATAATTTTGACCAAAATAAAGAACTTATTGATAATGAGCAGTTTGAGGCGTTGAGAACAATCTTGGAAACTGCCGATTTGGCAAAATTTGCAAAATACAAACAGCTTCAAAATGTGAATGAAGCAAATTTTGAATTGACTTATAATTTTGTTGAAAAAACAAAACTTGTGGTTGTTGAAAAACAAATTCAAAATGAAAACGAAACAGAAACCGAAACCAACAAAAACGAATAATATACAGTAAGTTATGATGAATTTAGATTTAGCAAGACCCGAATTTTTATGGCTATTTTTAGTTTTTATTCCGATGCTTGTTTGGTATTTTTTCAAAAATAAAAACGAGCGTCCAAAATATCAAATTTCAACTTTATCGCCATTTTCGGATACAGGCAAGCCGTTACGTTACTATCTGAGACACAGCTTGTTAGTGCTTAGGCTGGTGGCATTATCTCTGTTGATAATTGCTTTGGCGCGTCCCAAAACTGTTTCGTATGACAATTTTACATCTACGGAGGGGCTGAGTATTGCTATGGCGATAGATATTTCGAGTTCGATGTTGGCAAAAGATTTTAAACCTAATAGAATTTCGGTAGCCAAAGACGAGGCTATAAAGTTTATTTCGGGTCGCCCAAACGACCGTATTGCTGTGGTTGCCTTTGCTGCCGAGAGTTTTACGCAGTGTCCGCTCACGTCTGACCACGTTTCGGCTGTAAATTTATTGAAACAGCTCAAAACCGGCATTATTCAAGACGGAACAGCTATTGGCTTGGGGCTGACCAACGCAATTGCTCGTTTGAAAGAAGACAATGCTAAAAGTAAGGTTATTATTTTGCTTACTGATGGGGTCAATAATCAGGGCGAAATTGCTCCAATTACTGCCGCCGACATTGCGCAAACGCTTGGTATTCGGGTTTATACAATCGGAATTGGAAAAAATGGTTATGCTCCGTATCCGGTCGAAACGCCGTTTGGAACAGATTATCAAAACATCGAAGTTCGCATAGATGAAGAAATTTTGCAAGAAATTGCGAAAAAAACAGGCGGACAATATTTTAGAGCTACCGACGGCGAAAAATTGAGCGATATTTATGCGCAAATTGATAAAATGGAAAAAACAATTTTTGAAAAAGACCAAGAAATAAGATACGAAGACCATTTTATGCCGTTTTTGGTTGTAGCAATAATTCTTTTGGTTTTGGAACTTATTTTAACAAACACTGTTTTTAGAACAAAACCTTAGCGCGTAGGGTGGGGGAGTTTGCTTTGTGGTTAAGCTCTTAAATTTATGAAAAAATTAAATGAATTTTTAAATATATAATGGTTTGTAAATCAGTGGGTTATAGGGATAAAGGCAGTCTGATTTTTATTAAAAAAAGAAGCTAATAAATTAACTTTTTGCATTTGGCTAAACTCATCGAAACATTGGCAATTTTGCAATGGAAATTGGGTTTGAATCTATGATTGATTTTAAAATATAAAAAATGAATAATTTAACATTTAGAAATATAGAAAATTTGTGGTATCTAATATTTATTGTCGTTTTTGTGGCATTATTTATTTTTTTGAGGTATCGCAGAAGTGTTGTTCTGAAAAAATTGGGGCAAGCTAATATTACAGAAACTTTGCAAAAAAATGTTTCCGGTGGCAGAGTTTGGGTGAAATTTTTAATGTTTATTTTGGCATTGGGATTGCTTATTTTTGCCACTACTCGTCCTCAATTTGTTACCGAAACAAAAGTTGATGCGGGTGCTAATAATGAAATTATTATTGCATTGGATATTTCAAACAGTATGCTTGCCAGCTCCGAAAATAAGGTTTTTTCGCGATTGGAAATGTCTAAAAATGCTATTTTTAAGCTAATAGACAATTTGAATAACGAAAAATTGGGACTTGTGGTTTTTGCCGGACAGGCAGTGATGCAAATTCCGCTAACCAACGATTATTCGGCTTTTAAGATTATTTTAAAATCAATAAGTCCAAGTTTTATTTCGGCGCAAGGAACATCAATTGCCGATGCTATCGACCTGTCTATCAGTTCGTTTACGCCGGAATCTAAGCACGAAAAAACTATTATTATAATTTCGGACGGCGAAGACCACGAGGGGAATATCAACGACGTTTGTAAAAAAGCAAAAAACGAAAATGTGAAGATTTTCACGGTCGGAATTGGCTCTATTAGGGGCGAACCGATAAATTTGAACGGAAAACCAATGCTTGACAGAGCCGGAAATATAGTTGTCAGCAAGCTGGACGAGGCTAAATTAAAAGAAATTGCAAAATTGACTTCCGGCGAATATCTGAATTTTGACGACAAATTGCAATCGCTCAAAAAAGTTTATAAAAAACTCAACGCCGCCGACAAAGACGGAAAAAAACAAATTGCTAAATATGACGAAAAATATCATTATTTCTTGTTTCCGGCGTTTTTACTATTGATACTCGAATTTTTTGTGCTGTACAGAAAAAATAAATTATTACAAAAAGTAAAAATATTCAAATAGACAAAAATAGAACTATGAAAAAGTTTATCACATTATACATTATATTGATGTTGGGAACATTAAATATTTTTGCCCAAAAAGAAAATCGACACATCAGGCGAGGTAACAAAATGTTTGCCGATAAAAATTATTCGCAAGCCGAAGCCTGTTACAAAAGAGCGTTAGACATTGATTCTACTTCGTTTGAGGCAAGATACAATTACGCCGAAGCTCAATACAAACAAGAAAATTATACGGAAGCAAAAAATAATTTTGACCGACTTACGAAACGAACATCAGACAAAGATACTTTGAGTAAAGTTTATTACAATCGGGGTTTGTGTTGGGTGCGATTGGCTGAAAACGATTTGGCGCAACCGGCTCAGCCTCAGGCACAACAGTCGCCTTTGTCGGCTGTGATTGGAAAACTCGAAAAGGCGCTGAGCGATTTTAAAACGTCCATAAAATTAAATCCGAATTGTAAGGAAGCCAAATACAATTATTTGTACGTAGAAAAAGTTTTGGAAGAGTTGAAAAAACAGCAACAACAGCAACAGCAAAATCAACAGAATAATCAGAACAATCAGGATAATCAGAACAATCAAGACCAGCAGAATGATAAAGATAACAAAGACCAACAGAATCAAGACCAAAATCAAAATAGTCAAAATCAACAAAAAGATACGGATAAAGACGGAATTCCTGATGATGTTGAGAAACCTCAAAACCCTGATAATAAGGGAGATAACGATTTAGACAACGATGGCATACCGGATAACAAAGACGAAGATTCGGACAACGACGGAAAACCTGATTACAACGATACGGATTCGGACAACGACGGTTTGCCGGACAGCCAAGAGGTGGGACCAAATCCGAACGAACCAAAAGATACCGATAACGACGGAATACCGGATTACAAAGATACCGATTCGGACAACGACGGAGTGCCGGATAGCGAAGAGCAGGCAAATATCTACAAAATTCCGTATGACGAAATGATGAGAATATTAAATGCCGTTATGGAAGGCGACCAAAATACTTATCAAGAAGCACAAGAAAAATTACAAAAAAATGTTAAACAAAAGAAAAACAATTGGTAATTTTATTAAATTGCGAGCCTTAATATGAAAAAGTTAATTTATATGCTAAAAAACAAATCGGAATTAAATCGGGTGTGGCAGAAAACACATTTTTGTAAGTCCTTAAATAGCTCATTTTCAGTAAGTAATATGGAATTTGAGGATTTGCAAAACCCCGAAACTGCTGTTTTCTGCCAAACATCAAATCGACCTCAGAGTAAAACAAATTTTCTTAAATTTTTTGTTTCATTCTTTGCGGTTATTTTAATTTCTACTTCGTTCGTAAATGCACAGATTATTTTTACGGCTTTTGCACCGCAAGAGGTGAAAGCCGGAAGCCCTTTTAATATTGTGTACGAAATCAATGCCAAAAATGGCAAAGAGTTTAGAAAACCGAGTATTGCAAATCTTAGAATTCTTAGAACATCAACATCGTATTCGTCGAATATTAGCGTCATAAATGGCAGTGTAAAAGAGGAATATGTTGGTAAAATAGTTCTGACTGCTGTAATTGACAAAGAAGGCGAGCTGATAATTCCGTCGGCATCTATAAAAGTAAACGGGAAAAAATATCAGTCGAATAAATTATCGATAAAAGTGAGAGCCGGAGATGTACAAACCACTACGGAAGTGCAGAACTCACGGTTTAAAAATAGGGATATTTTTCTGAATTTTACAACTAACAAAACCGAAGTGTATATTGGCGAACCAATTTATGCGTATCCAAAAATATTTTCGCGTTACAACGGAAATTTGGTGGAATTTAACCCGTCGAATATGGCCGATTTTTGGATTCAGGAATTGCCAATGCCAAGTTCGATAAAAGCCGAACATACAAAAATTAACGGTATTACTTATCTGACTGCCGTTTTGGAGAAAAAATTGATTTTTCCGCAAAAAACAGGAAATTTGGAGATAAAACCATACGATGCAACTTTCCAATTGTACGATGGTTGGGGATTTCCTGCCGGCACCAAAAAAGTTATCAGCAACAAAAAAATAATCAAAGTAAAACCATTGCCGGCGAACAAACCGAAGAATTTTACGGGAGCCGTAGGGCAGTTTGATGTTTCTGTAAGTACCGACATCGAAGAGTTGGAGGTCGATCAAGCCATCACAATAAAACTGGTAATCAGCGGAATCGGAAATTTTGGCTTGTTTGATAATCCGGAGCTGAAAATGCCAAAAACTTTTGAGGAACTTGTGCCGGAAACAAAGTCGAAAACGAAAGTAACAACGCAGGGCATCGAAGGCTCGAAAGTATATGTGTATAAATATATTGCACGCGTGCCGGGGGATTTTACGGTAAATGCTGTTGATTTTTCGTATTTTGACCCGCAACAAGAAAAATATGTAACCAAACGAACTAAAAGTTTGGACATAAAAGTTTTGGGTGATACTACGTTAAATGGCACTAAATCAGTAGATTACGGTACAAAAGAACAGGCTACCGAAGTCGAAAAAGACATTCGTTTCATAAAAATAGATTCGTTGGATTTGCACCCGAAAGATGATATGTTTTTTGGGAAATTATGGTTTTGGTTGGCTTATTTGATACCGTTTGTTTTATTTATTTTGGCGATTATTATTTTGCAAAAACGCATTCGCGAAAATGCAAATATCGACTTTGTAAAATCTAAAAAAGCCGATAAGGTTTCAATAAAACGTTTGAAAATAGCGTATAAGTATATGAATAATAATGATTTAGATAGATTTTATGAGGAAATAACAAAAGCGCTGTGGGGGTATGTTAGCGACAAATTGTCGATACCGATTAGCGAGCTTACAAGGCAAACGGCTGCCGAAACTCTACGAAAAAACAATGTTGATGAAAAATTGATAAACGATTTCATAAAAGTAATCGACCTTTCGGAAACTGCCAGATATGCACAAAGCGGAACCGGTATTACGCCACAAACCGTTTACGATGAAGCGAGTAGTATCATTACGAATTTTGAAAAAAATATATATTTTTTAAAAAAGAAAAGCTAAAAATTAAAGGGCAAAAAACAGAGGCTAACAGCCAAAAAACAAACAGATAAAATATTCGATTTTAGAGATACACAACAGGTTGATTATAAGGTAAATAGCCAGCGGCTAACGGCAAAAAAGGCCAATAGCCAAAGGCAAGAGCCCAACAGCAAAAACAACTAAAAAATAAACAGATGAAAAAACTATTAATAATCACAATATTATTTATAACAATATCTGATATTTCGGCACAAAATGATTCGTTGAAAGCTATTTTTAGAGACGCAAACGAGGCATACAAGCAAGGAAATTACGAAGTTGCGGTAAATAATTATGAAAAAATATTAAAAAATAATTACGAATCGGCAGATTTATATTACAATTTGGGAAACGCTTATTTTAAGCAAAACAATATCGCAAAATCTGTTCTGAATTACAACAAAGCATTGAAGTTGTCGCCCAAAGACGGAGATATTTTGAACAATTTGGACTATGTGAACGATTATTATTTGAAAGATGAATTTGCAGCGGTGCCGGAGTTTATATTGACACGAATTTTTAAGGCAATCGTTCGTATTTTCAACTCCAACACTTGGGCTTTGATTAGTATAAATACTTTTTTGTTGGGGCTTGTGGTATTTTTGGTTTATTTGTTCTCAAAAATTATTTCTGTTCGTAAATTTTCGTTTTTCAGTTCGATATTTTTGATATTATTTTCGGTAATAACATTTGCTTTTTCGGCAAAAGCCAAACAAAGCGTTACCGAACACAAATCGGCTGTGATAATGAAAATAAGTACAATAAAAAGTTCGCCTGATGTGGGTGGAACCGACTTGTATATCTTAAATCCGGGTATAAAAGTTGATATAAAATCAGCCTCCAACGATTGGTATGAAGTGAGATTGCCAAACGGAAAAATTGGTTGGATTTTGAATAACGATATAGAAAAAATTTAATAGTGAAGAATGGGTAATGATGAGTAATAAATTAAGTTTCTGATAATCAGGTTGTTACAAGGATATTGCTGGCTGTTGAGAGAAAAAACTTATTTTTTATTTGTAGTTTACCTGTAATATGCTGGTCGTCAGCTGGTTACGTGGTTTTTACGCGTTGGGCGCATTATGACACATTAATTAATATAACACGAATATTATCTGTTTTCTATCAGACGTGCTGGTGTTTTCTGAATAGGTGTATTTAGAAAATACAAATCCCCCGATTTACATCGAGGACTACAAACCTACAATCGCTACGCGATTGGAATAAACCCCGTAGGGGTGATATTTTTGTAGCCCCGTATGGAATGAAATGAAATGCGGGGAATTGAGAATTGAGAACGGCAAAGCCCGTTTTTTTTAGATACCACCAAAAAAAAATTAGTGTCCGACAAATGACGTGTTATAAAAAGCTGTTTTATAGCGGTTTACGTCTTTATTGGACACTAAATCGGCGTTTTTTTTATACCTAATCGCCTTATTTATCAGAAAAATTTATTAGCAATTTTCGAGAACATCAACCAAAAGCTCCCAGAACATTTTTACGGTTTCGATGTTCATTCTTTCTTCGGGTGTGTGCGCTCCTTTGATTGTTGGACCAAACGAAATCATATCCAAATTTGGGTATTTTTCTAAAAATAAACCACACTCTAAACCTGCGTGAATAGCTCTTACGATAGGTTTTTTGTTGAATAATCTTTCGTACGATTTTTCTGTAATTTTCAAAATATCAGAATTTACGTTTGGTTTCCAGCCCGGATATTCTTCGCCGTGAACTACTTTGGCGCCGGCAAGTTCAAACACAGTTCGCACTTTGGTTGCTATGTCGAATTTTGCAGAATCTGCCGAGCTTCTTTGGCTTGTTGCTACCTCTATTTTGTTGCCGTCGATGTACCGAAGCGTAGCCAAATTGGTAGAAGTTTCCACCAAATTTTTCATATTTTTATCCCACGATTGTTCGCCGTGCGGAGCTGCATAAATTCCGTAAATCAACCCTTTTTGAGTGTTTTGGTCGATAACAAAATCTACTTTGTCTATTTTTTTGTACTCAAAAATCATATTTGGCTCAACAACACTGTATTCGTTGATGAAATACGCTTTAAATTCGTCAAAAATCTTCACAAATTCGTCAAATTTGTCATTTTTGATAGTAAAAGTAGCTTTGGCGTCTTTCGGTATAGCGTTTCGTAAAGTTCCGCCCTCAAATTTCGATAAACGCAATCCAATTTTATCATTAACGTTCCATAAAAATCTGTTAATCAGTTGGATAGCATTGCCGTAACCGTTGTGAATTTCGTCGCCGGAGTGTCCGCCGTGAAGTTTGTCTATCAAAACCTCGATAGCCACATCGTTTGGCGCCGGAGTTTCGGGCGTAAACTCAAATACAGCTTCGGTATCTACACCACCTGCGCTTCCGATAAACAATTCTCCTTCGTCTTCGCTGTCCAAATTTATCAAAATTTCGCCGGTCAAAAATCCCTCTTTAATGCCGAACGCTCCGGTCATTCCGGTTTCTTCATCAACCGTAAATAATGCCTCAATTTTGGGGTGTTTCAAATTTGGTGCAGTCAGCACTGCCATAGCTGCCGCAACTCCAATTCCGTCGTCGCCACCAAGCGTTGTTCCGTTTGTTTTTACCCAGCCGTTTTCAATGTGAGCTTTTATCGGGTCTGTCTCAAAATTGTGGTCTAAATCGGTTCTTTTTTCAGGCACCATATCCAAATGGCTTTGCAAAATAACCGTTTTTTTGTTTTCCATACCGACAGTTGCCGGTTTTGTAATCAAAACATTTCCCACCTCATCAACTTTGTGCTCTAAATTGTGCTTTTTGGCAAACTCCACCATATAAGCAATAATTTTTTCCTCTTTTTTACTTGGACGCGGTACTTGTAAAATTTCCTCAAAATATTGCAGTACTAATTCCGGTTGTAAATCTTTAAAAATCATATCTTTATCTTTATTTTTTTAGTTATGTTCTAATAATTAATGTTTTGTTAATCTTCTGATAATCAATGTTTTATAAAAAAATATCAGGGTTTGTGTCGTTTGCCGATGCTCGGTTTCGGTTCAACCGATTTTAATCATTTGCCAGCAATTTCAAATCGGCACTTGACGGTTGTTGGTAAACTTTTAGGTCAAATTCCGGCAATACGGCAAATAAGTGGTCGAACAAATCGGACTGTATGCTTTCGTAATCCGCCCAAACCGTTGTCGAGGCAAAAACATAGACCTGTATGGGCAAACCTTTTTCGGTTGGTGCAAGCTGACGCACCAAAATTGTCAAGTCGTCGGCATATTTACCTTGTTGTTCAATAATTTTTTCAAAATCTTCAACTTCAACTTCGGTTCCTTTGGCGGTTATGGTTTTTATGTATTTTCTTATTTTATAAACATAATTGTTTTCAAGTTTGTAACTTTCAGGATAATGCATTATAAATTTATCAATATTTTTGATAACAGTTTTGCCGTTTATTTCTGTAAAAAATTGTTTAACTTTTGGTCCCAATTCTTCCACCAATTCGTCAGGGTTTTCAATTACAAATTTTGAAATAATTTTGTTGTTGATATAGAATTTTTCGGGTTTATATTTTTTATAAACTCTCAAATTCGATTTCAAATAATATTCGATATATTTTCTGAAAACTCCGATGTTTGTTTGACTTCTGCCGTTTATGTTTCTGGGTTCTAATATGTTACGAGCTTTGTTCCATTCGTCTATTTCCTTTTGTTTTTCGGTAACATAGTCGGTTATGTAGTGAATATTTTTATATTTTTCAATCATTTCCGACGTGCAAAGTTTTATCGAATTGATGTCGATATTTATGGCGCGAGCTATTCGGCGACCGCCCGTTTGTTGCATTCCGCTCCAATTTATAAACGAATCTTGTACAATTGTGTAAGTTGGTATGGTGCTGATAGTTTTGTCAAAATTTCGGATTTTTATTGTGTTTAGCGAAATATCCATAACGTCGCCGTCCACATTTTTGCTTGGCACGGTTATCCAATCGCCCACTTTGAGCAGTTTGTAGGCCGAAATTTGAACGCTTGCCACCAGCGATAAAATAGAATCGCGAAAAACCAAAATAAGCACGGCAGTCATTGCACCAAAACCGGTAAGAATGGTACCTGGTTTTTTGTGGAAAAGAATTGATACTATTAAAATTATGGCTGTAATTCCGAAAATTATTTTCAAAACTTGCAAATATTGCTTTATCTGAAAAGTCATTTTTCGTTTTTGTGCATAAATTTCATAAATATCATTTAAGGCATTTAATAGTCTGAAAATCAGTACTAAAAACGCAATTATCAGATAAGAATAAATAACTTGATATATGAAATCGACCGTTGCGGCGTTGTGCGTTACGTATTTTGTGCCCGCAAAAAATATAATTGCCGGAACGATGTGCGAAATAGGGTCAAAAACTTTTTGTTTTATGAGAACATCATCGTAATCGTTGTTCGATTTTTTGATAAATGCCTTCAAAATTTGAACCAATAAAAATCGCGTAATTAAAAACGAAATTATCGCCACAATTATTAATATTATGCCTACAATTATACCGTTGTATATCTCGATATTTCTTGAAAAACCAATGTTGTGTAAAAAATCTCTAAAATCTAAGTATTGTTTCATTATTTTATTTTTTTGATTTATAAAAAAATGTTTATTTAGTCGTATAACTGTTTGATAATTAGTGCTTTATTGCAGTTGGGCTTGTCCGTGTTGTAACTCTCAATTTTTAATAACTATCGTGAGGGCTTACGCCGTTTTCAACCTTCAATTCAACTCAGCATTGAATAAAATAAAGCCTTGCAAAAATATATTCTATCAAATAATTTTCAAAATTAATTATTCTTGATAACTTTGCAATCGAAATTATAAATGACTTTTTTTAGACAAATTTATTTTCCAAAAAAAATATAGCACGATTTTTGAATATTGTAGTTAGAAAATTTTTGAAAAATGGATAAGTTAGTAAAGTTATTTATATTTTTATTGTGTTTGAGTACAATGGCTTGCAACCAAAGAGGTGGCGAAAGAGAAGGGGAACTTGTTTATAAAATAACTTATTTGCAGTCGAATGCCGATAATCCTCTGATTCGTTTGTTGCCGTCGGAAATTGTTATGCACTTCAAAGACAACAACACTGTAACTATTGTCGATGGTTTTTGGGGAACTTTTCAGTTGAAATTTATAACAAATAGAAATTTGAAATCGAGTTGTTCTATTTTGCACATTCTCGACAAAAAATATATTTGTATGAACGACATCGACAGTTTGAGTGCCGGATATGCAAAAATGAGCGGAATGGAAATAAAAAATATTAAAGATACTTCTAACATAAACGGTTTTTTATGTCATCAGGCAGAAGCCCTGTGCAAAACAATTGCAGAAGAACCTATCTTGATACATTACACTTATGACATTGATATAGAGCAACCTAACTCTAATTCGCCTTACTCGATGATTGACGGAGTTTTGGCGAAATTTCAAGCAAATGTTGCCGGCGTTGATATGTTGTTTGAGTTGGTTGAGTATAACAATATTCAAGTAAAAGATTCGGAATTTAGTATCCCGACCGATCACAAAGAAATTTCAAGAACAGATTTTAATGACATTTTATTAAGTTTTCAGTAATGCCGATTCCATTAGCAGAAAGACTGCGCCCTCAAAATATAAATCAAATTATAGGCCAGCAACACCTCGTTGGCGAAAATGGAGTTATCCGAAAAATGATTGAAAATAATGCGGTTAGTTCGTTTATTTTGTGGGGACCGCCCGGAATTGGAAAAACTACGATGGCAAAAGCTATCTCGAATCAAACAAACAGGCATTTTTTTACGCTAAGCGCCATAAATTCGGGCGTGAAAGATGTGCGCGAATTGATTGAAAAGTCTAAAAAACTGAAATTTTTTGACAAACCAAATCCTATCGTTTTTATTGATGAAATACATCGGTTCAACAAGTCGCAACAGGACGCGCTTTTGGGCGCCGTCGAAAACGGAACTATCACGCTGATTGGTGCAACTACCGAAAATCCGTCTTTTGAGGTTATTTCGGCGCTGATTTCCAGATGCCACGTTTACAAACTTGAACATCTGACCGAAGACGAACTGAAAAAAATAATCGACAAAGCTCTAACGACCGATACGGAATTAAAAAAGAAAAACATAAAACTCAAAGATTATCAGGCACTTATACATTATTCGGGGGGCGACGCTCGAAAACTTTTGAATGTTTTAGAAATTGTAATTTCGACGCAAAATGCCGAGCCGATAATCATTACAAATGACCTTGTGAAATTTGTTTTGCAAAACAAACAGTTAAATTACGACAAGTCCGGCGAATGGCACTACGATGTTATTTCGGCGTTTATAAAATCTGTGAGAGGCAGCGACCCCGACGCGGCGGTGTATTGGCTTGCCCGAATGCTGACTGCCGGCGAAGACATCAAATTTATTGCGCGCAGACTCGTGATTTTGGCTGCCGAAGATATTGGTTTGGCTAATCCGAATGCTTTGCTCATTGCTAATAATTGTTTCAATGCCATAAACGTTGTCGGAATGCCCGAAGCGCGGATTATTTTGTCCGAAACAACTATTTATTTGGCGCTTTCGGCAAAGAGCAATTCGGCGTATATGGCTATAAACAAGGCTATGGACATAGTCAAACAAACCGGTAATTTGAACGTGCCGTTGCACTTGCGAAACGCTCCAACCAAACTGATGAAAGAGCTTGGATACGGCAAAAATTACAAATATCCGCATTCGTTCGACGGAAATTACGTAGAACAACAATATTTGCCCGACGAACTGAAAGATTTGAAGCTTTATGAGAAATGCGATAACCCGCACGAAAATAAAATTAATCGTTGAACATCTTAAAATTTTTCTTAGTTTTTAATATGTAAGTTCTATTAGTAAATGCAATTTTTTAGGCGGAACAATATATAATTTTTCGGAAAAAGGGGTGAAAAAAATCACCCACTTTTTGCCGAATAGTTA
>PDWI01003372.1_pt1 | contig 22596 bp, 21 predicted proteins | sample 1430891 | NCBI WGS metagenome assembly PDWI01 (sample SAMN01162508, study PRJNA174530) | Oral metagenome, whole genome shotgun sequencing project. | biome: Marine environment; feature: Marine mammal; material: Swab sample of the gingival sulcus; isolation source: swab sample of gingival sulcus... | reverse complement strand
GTAACGCCCATTTTTCAGGCGTTCGTCATCCATGGCAAAACCTTTGGTAATATACTCCTTGAGCAGTTGTGTGGCCCAAATACGAAACTGGGTTGCCCGCGTGGAATTTACCCGGTAGCCGATCGAAATAATGGCATCCAGATTGTCTCGTCATGTAGCAGACATTCAATTTTTATTTGCTCATCTGGCGTGGTATAGAGTAGGAAGTCGGTTGCCTCATCCCGTATGGTCAATTTCCGCTCATTTCCTTTTTTCATATAAGGCTCCTATTTTTAACGCTTTGCGGGTAATGCGTACTTCTTCGACACTGTTTCAAGGTGATTTTGGACAGGGTGATTTGGGGCATAGAGCTGCTCAGATTCCCGCTGGATAACCGTCAACTTCTTCGTTTATATTTTCTGTTAACGGTTTCAGATCGCCTAAGAGCGGCAAGATTTCTTTGTTTGCTGCTTTGATTTCTTGGGGGAAATAACTTCTGACATTGTTCATCGAAGTTTTTTTCCTGGAGTTTTGAGCAGTTCACAAGAGTCTAAAACTTCTTCATTCTGCTGGAACTGTCAAATTTGTGAGTACCAGAAAAGAATTGCCGGAACTCGCTGAAAAATCTGAAATGGAATCAACCCGTTTTTTCCAGCTCTTTTGGTCTCTGGTTTATTCCCACCAAAAGAGCTGGCAGCTGATATCTGCTTATCTCGCAGGACGGTTATTTTTTCAGGAGAGGATGCCCCATTTTTTCTCGCTGGGCAACATAGCCTTCTGCTACTTTTCGGGCGATATTACGGATTCGGCCAATATAGCGGGTACGTTCATTTACCGAGATAGCCTTTCTGGCATCAAGCAGATTAAAGGTATGGGAACTTTTTAAGCAGTAATCATAAGCAGGTAAAATTAGTCCCATCTCAGCTAATTTTATTCCTTCTGCTTCAAAAACATTGAAAAATTCCAGTAGCTTTTCCACATTTGCATGCTCAAAATTGAAGGTGGAAAATTCGACTTCTGCCTGATGAAAAATCTCGCCATAGGTAAGAGTATTGTTCCATTTGATATCGTAGACACTTTCGACACCCTGCAGATACATGGCAATCCGTTCAAGACCATAGGTTATCTCTACTGTTGTTGGATATAACTCAATAGAGCCTGCCTGTTGAAAGTAGGTAAACTGGGTAATTTCCATACCGTCAAGCCATACTTCCCAGCCTAACCCTGAGGCGCCTAATGTCGGTGATTCCCAGTCGTCTTCAACAAAGCGGATATCGTGTTCAAGCAGATCAAGCCCGAAGCGCTCAAGACTGCCCAAATACAGCTCCTGCACATCTTCCGGTGAGGGCTTCATAACGACCTGGTATTGATAGTAGTGCTGCAATCGATTGGGATTGTCTCCATATCTGCCGTCTGTTGGTCTGCGTGACGGTTGTGGGTATGCTGCCCGCCATGGCTCCGGCCCAAGGGATCTAAGCAGGGTTGAGGGGTGAAAGGTCCCTGCTCCTACTTCCATATCATAAGGTTGCTGAATAGCACAGCCCTGTTCCGCCCAATATTTACTCAACTCAAAAATAATATCCTGAAAATTCATATTCATTCCTTCAATAAATGTTTAGAGTAGTGGAGAGCGCAGTATAGCTGTAAATGTAACATTTGTCTATGAAACAGAAAAAGAGGAGAAGAATATGGCGAATATTACTGATATTCTGGGCAGAACAAAGACAATCGCCGTCGTTGGTCTTTCGCCAAAGGAAGATCGCCCAAGCAATCGGGTGGCAAGATATATGATGAACTCCGGATACACGGTAATTCCGGTGAATCCCGGCCAAACAGAGATTCTGGGGCAGAAGTGTTACTCATCTCTGGCATTGATCAAGCAGCCGATAGACATGATTAATATCTTTAGAAAATCAGCAGATATTCCTCCAATAGTGGATGAGATTCTCCAACTTTCTCCTCTTCCCGGGGTTGTGTGGATGCAACTTGGCATTATCAATAATGAGGCGGCAAGCCGGGCACAGGCAGCCGGCATAGATGTGATTATGGATAAATGTATAAAAATAGAACATGAGAAATTGTAGGCAATATGGAACCACAAACCCTGAGCATTCGTGGTGCACGGATGCACAATCTGAAAAATATAGATGTTGATCTGCCACGTAATCAGCTTGTCCTTTTTACCGGACTTTCCGGTTCTGGAAAGTCTACGCTGGCCTTTGATATCCTCTATGCTGAAGGGCAGCGCCGCTATGTAGAATCTCTTTCCACCTATGCCCGTCAGTTTCTTGGGCAGATGGATAAGCCTGATGTGGATGCTTTGGAAGGGCTTTCACCGGCAGTATCCATTGAACAAAAGACTACGAGCAAAAACCCTCGATCAACGGTGGGGACGGTAACGGAGATTTACGATCACCTGCGCCTGCTTTATGCACGTTGCGGCCGCCCTCATTGTCATATCTGCGGAGAGAAGATTGAGGCTCAGTCGGTGCAGGATATGGTGGAGGCCATCTTGCGGATGCCGGAGGGGACGAAAATTATTCTTCTTGCTCCGATGGTCACGGCAAGAAAGGGGCGGCACGAACAGCTTTTGGCACGTATCCGTAAGGAGGGCTTTGTACGGGTACGAATAGATGGCGAAATGCTGCATGCCGATGATGTGGAGAGTCTGGAAAAAAACAAGAAGCATAGCATCGAGATCGTGGTTGATCGGCTGGTGGTAAAGGAGTCTGTGCGGCGGCGTTTATGGGATTCTGTTGAAACGACAGTGCGCCTGACAGAGGGCTTTTTAATGGCTCTTTTTCCTGATGAAGATAATCGGATTCAGCTTTTTTCCGAACATGCCTCATGTCATAGCTGTGGGGTGAGTCTACCGGCAATTACAACGCAGTTGTTCTCCTTTAACAATCCTCAAGGGGCATGTGATGAGTGTGCCGGGCTTGGTGTGAAACAGTTTTTTGATCCAGAGTTGATTATACCGGATGAAGAGAAATCTATTCGGGAGGGGGCCATTGCTCCCTGGGGGTGGCGGCGGGAAGACAGTTGGTATGGTTTTATCCTGGAGTCGGTGGCAAAACATTATAAAATTTCCCTTGATACTTCGTTTTGTATGCTGCCGCAAAAGGTGCAGAATATACTGCTCTATGGTTCCGGCGGTGAAGAGATTGAATTTTTCTTTCGTAAAGGGCGCAAGATGGTCTCTTCGGTGAAACCGTTTGAGGGGGTTATTCCTCAGCTTGACCGCCGTTTTCACGAAACCCAGTCACCTGCTGTACGCGAAGAGCTGAGCAAGTATATGAATGAGCAGATCTGTCCTCGTTGTCATGGTGCACGGTTAAAGCCGGAAGCGTTGGCGGTGAAGATGGGGCAGTGGTCTATTTATGATATTACCCGGCAGCCTATCAGTACCTTGCTGGAGAATTTACCTGTTTTGCCTCTTACCAGCCGGGAAAGGCAGATTGGAGAGCCTATTCTCAAGGAAATTGTTGACCGTATCTCTTTTCTGGAAGATGTTGGCTTGGGCTATCTCAGTCTGGATCGGAGGGCAGGGACGCTTTCCGGCGGTGAAGCACAGAGAATTCGACTTGCTTCTCAGATTGGTTCCCGTCTGGCAGGAGTATTGTATATCCTTGATGAGCCCAGTATCGGCCTGCATCAGCGGGATAATATGAAGTTGATCGGCACATTGCAGGGATTACGGGATCTTGGCAATACGGTTATTGTGGTGGAACATGATACCGATACTATTCTCGCCGCAGACCATATTGTTGATATCGGTGCGGGGGCTGGTATTCATGGGGGGAATATCGTTTATAGCGGTGATGTGAAGGGCTTATTGGCTCAAAAGGGATCTGCCACTGGAGATTTTTTATCCGGCCGTAGAGAAATTATTGTACCGAAAAAACGCCGTAAGGTATATCAGGGAAATAGAGATAAAATTCTACTGAAAAATTGTACAATCAATAACTTAAAGAATATAGAGGCAGCGTTCCCTCTTGGTGTTTTTACCTGTGTTACCGGTGTGTCCGGTTCCGGGAAAAGTTCTTTGGTTATTGAAAGCCTTTTCCCCGCATTGAAATCGGCTGTTGCAAAACGTCTGGGAAATGTTACTTTGCAGGGGGTAAAACTTAGTGGAGCAGATCAGGTTGATAAGATTATTGATATTGATCAAAGCCCTATCGGACGTACCCCACGTTCCAATCCTGCAACGTATAGCGGCGTTTTTGCCCCGATCCGGGAGTTGTTTTCGCAGCTTGCAGAGTCTCGTGCGAGAGGCTATAAGCCGGGACGTTTCAGTTTTAACGTTAAAGGCGGTCGTTGTGAGGCCTGTGACGGCGATGGTGTAAAAAAAATAGCTATGCATTTTCTGCCTGATCTCTATGTGGAGTGTGAGGCATGCAAGGGCAAAAGGTATAATAGTGGAACCCTGGAGATTCGTTATAAGGGGAGAAATATTCACGAAGTTCTTGCGATGACAGTGGAGGAAGCCCTGCTCTTTTTTGAAAATGTACCGCCGATTAAAAATAGGCTGCAGACTCTTTTTGATGTGGGGCTTGGATATATCAGTCTGGGGCAGTCTTCTGTAACTTTATCTGGCGGCGAGGCGCAGCGAGTAAAGCTGGCAAAGGAGCTTTCCGGGCGGGCGAGCGGTAAGACGGTCTATATCCTTGATGAGCCGACAACCGGTCTCCATCCGGCAGATATTGAGCATTTGCTTCATGTTTTGAATCGGCTGGTTGATGCGGGGAATACGGTAGTGGTTATTGAACATAATCTTGATGTTATCAAAACTGCCGACTGGATTATTGATATCGGCCCGGAAGGAGGAGATGGCGGCGGTGCGGTTGTCGCTTGCGGTACCCCGGAGGATATTTGTGCGATTGAAGCGTCGCATACCGGGACCTTTCTTGCGGATATTTTATAGTGGCGTAATATATTTTTATGTCTGGTGGCAACACCGGATTTTTATTCAACATAAACAAAGAGGAAAACAATGGCAGAAAATAATGAACAGTCCCGTCCTGAATTTCGGATGCAGAAGATGTATATCAAGGATCTCTCCTTTGAGAACCCCAATGCTCCGATGGCTTTTATGGAGCAGCAGGGAGAGCCTTCTGTTGAGGTAAATTTACAGCTTAACAACAAAAAGATTGATGACGATCATTGGGAAGTAGCACTGAAAGTTACGGCAAAGGTCAGTAGTAAGGAAGATAAAAAAGCTCTTTTTATCCTGGAAATTGAGCATGCAGCTGTTTTCTTGCTGAAAGATATTCCAGAAGAGCATGTAGCACCGCTTCTTGGTGTAGATTGTCCTACTCTGCTTTTTCCTTTTACCCGTCAGATCGTCAGCCAGGTTTCTGTTGATGGCGGTTTTATTCCATTCTTGATGGAGCCGGTAAACTTTATGGCGCTTTATCAGAATGCACAAAAAAGAAAAGAAGAAGCAGAAAAAAATTAAAAATGCCTTGAATATCAGGGTGTTGCAAGGGGTATCTGTTCTGTAGTGGTGGGCTATTGCTTGTTTTTCAATAATGGTTTTTTATGAATCGTTATTTATTGAGAGATATTGTTGACATCACGATAGCAGAATGGTAAATAAAGCTCCACGGAGGAATGGCCGAGTGGTTGAAGGCGGCGGTCTTGAAAACCGTTGTACGAAAGTACCGTGGGTTCGAATCCTACTTCCTCCGCCATACATTTGATATCTGTGGAGAGGTGACCGAGAGGCCGATGGTGCTCGCCTGCTAAGCGAGTGTGGGGGTCAGACTCCACCGAGGGTTCGAATCCCTCCCTCTCCGCCATAGATGAAAGCCCTCTGAATCAGTTTGGTTCAGAGGGCTTTGTTGTTTTATTTCTAAATAGGTTCATTTTTTTTTCAAAGAAAAGATGCTGCCTCCTTTCGCATAAGTGTAATATCAGGCTCTTTTTCTGTAAAAAGGGTAAATGCGGCAGCTCCCTGCCAGACAAGCATGCCAAGCCCATGTACTATTGTGGCTCCCTTTTTTGCGGCTTGCCGCAGTAAGGTTGTATTATGTGGATTGTAGACAATATCCGCTACAATATGATCTGCATTAATACACGCGGCTGGGCAAGGTGAGAGATCATTGTTGGGGCTCATTCCAATACTTGTGGTGTTAATCAACACCTCCGCCTCTGCTGCATATTTTGCTATTGTTGCCGTATCCATCTCGATTACATCTGCACAGCAGCGGATTTTATGATTGATATCTGCCGCAAGGGCAGAGGCTTTTTCCTTTGTTCGATTACAAAGAAGTATTTGAGCTGCATTTTCCTGTGCAAGGGTCATCGCAATAGCTCGTGCAGCTCCTCCAGAGCCAAAGATAAGGAATTTTTTTTCTGAAGGAGTGATACCACCCTCCTCTTCAAGGGAGCGTAAAAAGCCGTATCCATCAGTATTAAACCCTTTTGCCTTTCCATTGTTAAATTGTATCGTATTTACGGCGCCGATCGTCGCTGCAAGAGGGTCCAGTTCGTCAAGAAGATCAATAATTGCTACTTTATGGGGTATAGTGATGTTGCAGCCCGCAAAGTTCATTTTTTTCATCGCGGAAAAAATAACCTCCAGGTTATCAGCAGCCACCTCAATGGGGAGATAGTAAAAATCAAGTCCCATCTCCTTATATAGTCTGTTATGCATCGCAGGAGAGAGTGAATGTCCTAATGGCTCACCAAGAAGAGCAACAAGCTTTGTTGTAATAGTTATCATTGTATAAAAAAAATACGCCCGCAAACAGACAACATTTACGGGCGATAGAATTACTGGGAGATGAGTATTTCTTTATTTCTTGAAATACTCCTTTGTTTCCGAAACGATGACCGGAGTAAGCAGCAGCAGACCGACCAGGTTAGGAAAGGCCATCAAACCGTTAAGAACATCAGAGATATTCCATACTAACTCCAGTTTGGCAACAGCACCCACACCAATAAGGGCAACAAAAAGTAGTCTGTACGGAACAATTAACTTTGTTCCAAAGAGATATTCCATTGCTTTTTCACCGTAGTAACTCCAGCCGAGAATGGTTGAGTAGGCAAAAAGCATGATACCGATGGTCACAACCAGGCCGCCTCCAGGCATACCAAGAGAAAATGCTTTGGTGGTGAGTTCTGCACCGGTATAACCGATAACTTTTTCCACGCCATCAACAATCTGGGTCTCTTTTACCATACTCCAGGCATCGGTAAGAACAATAACCAGTCCTGTCATGGTACAGACAATAATGGTATCAATAAAGGTTTGGGTCATGGAAACCAGAGCCTGGGTAACAGGGTGCTTTGTTTGTGCTGCTGCGGCGGCGATCGGCGCAGAACCCATTCCTGACTCATTAGAGAAAATACCTCTGGCAACGCCGAAACGAATTGCCATCATTACTGTGGCACCTGCAAAACCTCCAGCAGCCGCAGTCGGACTGAAAGCATCTTTAATGATAAAGACGAAAGCAGCAGGAACTTCAGAAATATGAGCAATAATGATATACAAGGCAGCAATGATATAGAAAACAATCATTACAGGTACAAGAATGGACGTTACCCGTGCAATACTCTTGATCCCGCCAAGAATAACAACAGCGGAAAGAATCATTAAAACAATACCTGTACCCCATACAGGAATATTGAAGGTTGCCTCTACTGCATCTGCAACGGAGTTGGATTGGGTCATATTACCAATACCAAAGGCAGCACAGGCTGCGAAAATGGCAAAAAGTGTTCCCAGCCATGGCATATTAAGACCGCGGGAGATATAGTACATCGGCCCGCCAGCCATTTCTCCGTTTTCATCGGTGATACGATATTTTACTGCAAGAACTGCTTCTGAGTACTTCGTTGCCATACCGACAAGACCAGTAACCCACATCCAGACGAGTGCTCCGGGCCCGCCAAGAGCGATAGCTGTCGCAACACCAGCAATATTCCCTGTACCGACAGTTGCAGAAAGAGCTGTCATAAGGGCTTGAAAGTGAGTAATATCTCCTTCTTCATCGCCCTCTTCCTTTCTCTTGATGAGGGCAAGATCAAGTGCATGCCACATCTTGGAAAACTGGATAAAACGCAATGAAAGAGTAAGCCAGGCTCCAGTTCCAACAAGCAAAATAAGCAGAGGGGGGCCCCATACCCAGCCATCAACTGTACTAACAAGTTGTTCGAATGCTTCCATGTAATCTCCTTTTCTTCGTTTGGTAGTTATCCCTGTGTAAAAAAAAGTGGGCGAGTTCGTACGACTATCCTCTCGCAGCGGTGAATTCCAATCTGGAAATAGATTGTACCCCCTTATTATAGATGTTCTTTTTCATACACAAGGTCAGGGAAAAAGGACTGCTGGGAGACGAAAGGGTTATTTTCATCTCCCATAAAGATGTTCTATAAGAATTTTTCAACAGGGGTGTAAGGCATATCAAACGCCTCGGCAACAGCTTTGAAGGTGATTTCACCTTTAATCACATTTGCACCCAGACGAATTTCCTTGTTCTCCTGCATTGCCTTCTGCCATCCCTTATTTGCAATCTCCAAAGCATAAGGTAGAGTTGCGTTGGTAAGAGCGATAGTGGAGGTTCTTGAGACTGCACCAGGCATATTTGCAACGCAATAATGAACAACTCCGTCAACGGTAAAAACCGGTTCGGCATGGGTTGTTGCCTTGGATGTTTCCACACAACCTCCCTGGTCAATCGCCACATCAACAATTACAGAGCCGGGCTTCATCTCCTTGAGCATATCTTCGGTGACAAGCTTGGGAGCCTTCGCTCCCGGTACCAGAACGGCACCAATAACAAGGTCTGCCTTGGTTACATACTGTCTCACCACTGCCGGGTTTGACATAATAGGAAAGCAATTAGCTGGCATAACATCGTCAAGATACGCCAGACGTTTGAGGTTTGTATCAAGAATATAGACTTGAGCACCAAGCCCGCAAGCCATTTTTGCTGCATTTGTTCCGACTACGCCGCCGCCAATAATAACGACAGTTGCAGGAGAAACACCGGTTACACCGCCAAGGAGAACACCTCTTCCTCCTTGCGGCATTTCAAGATATTTTGCCCCCTGTTGTGTTGCCATTCGTCCGGCAACCTCAGACATCGGAACGAGTAGAGGAAGTGAACCATCCTCCTTCTCAATTGTTTCATAAGCAATGTTAATCGATTTTGCCTTGATAAGGGCATCTGTCTGGGCTTTATCTGCAGCAAGATGCAGATAGGTGAATACAATTTGGTTTTCCCGGATCATATCATATTCGGAAGGTAGAGGCTCCTTGACATGCATAACCATATCACAAGTGCCGTAAACTTCCGCGGGAGTTGCAAGAATTTTGGCGCCGGCGGCAATATACTCTTCATCGGAATAACCAGCTCCAACCCCAGCAGAAGCCTCTACATAGAGCTCATGTCCTGCAGCAACCATGGTGGCAACACCTGATGGAACCATGCACACCCGTTTTTCCAGTACCTTGATCTCTTTTAAAATTCCAACTTTCATCATAACCTCCAGACACTTTCTTGGTTTATAAATAGACCTCAAGTAGGGGCTTGAGGTCTCTTGAATGAGCTAGAAAAAACTTGTTTTGATAAGTCTTAAAAATAAAAACTTATGGAAAGCACAAGTTTTTCTGAGGGTAAAAATAGACGATTGTATAATCTACGTCAAACATTTTATTGTTAGGAAGCATAGAGTGTCTGACATGGATTTCTGTATCCAAGAGTCAATATATTTACGAAATCAATAAAAAATGATTAGAATGATTTGTGAATGCGCAAAATATTGATAATATATTGACATTATCAACTTTGAGCTGTAATCAATAGAGTTGTGATTGACGAAGATGAATACCCTTCCATGCTGGAAGGGTATTTATACCTATAAACAGATGGATGGAGGGTGAGAATGAAAAAAACGCCTCTGTATGATTGGCATGTAAGGCAAGAAGCAAATATGGCCGCCTTCGGCGAATACGATATGCCCCTTTGGTATGGGGCTGGTGCTAAAAATGAACACCTGGCTGTTATCTCCCATGCAGGGCTGTTTGATACTAGCCATATGGCTGGAATTACGGTGGAAGGAGATGGTGCCCGTACCCTGATTCAACACTGTTTTTCCAAAGACTTGGAGCACTGTATTGGTCTGAATAAGAACCCTCTTTCGGCGGGGCGGGCAGTCTATGGTATCTTTGCAACAGAGGCAGGGCATGTTGTTGATGATGGTCTGGTTTCCCAGGTGGCAGATAATCTCTACTTTGTTGTTGTAAATAGTGGTATGGGTGCCGCTATTTGTGAGATTCTAACCAATAATAGCGGTGATCTCTCGGTGAACATAACGGATCTTACTGATAAACTGGGTAAGATTGATATTCAGGGGCCGGAGGCGGGGAAGATTATTGCGGGTTTGATTGTTGACGCAGAAAACGTACTGACAAAATTCCCCTACTTCTCTTTTAAGGGATGGTTTAATAACAGCGTGGATGGTGTTGCTCCTGTTATGCTGAAAGATGGTACAGACATTCTTCTCTCCCGTACCGGTTATACCGGTGAGTTTGGTTTTGAAATTTTTGTTCAGGCCGGGAAAACATTGTCTGTTTGGCAAATGCTTCTTGAGGCAGGAGGGGAGAGAGGGCTTTTGCCCTGCGGTCTTGCTGCACGAGATTCTCTGCGGGCTGGAGCCGTTCTTCCTTTGTCTCACCAGGATATTGGTGACTGGCCATTTGCCGCCAATCCGTGGCCGTTTGCTCTTGCAGAAAAAGATGAAGAGGGGACTTTTACTGCGGATTTTATCGGTGCCAAGGCCCTTGCAGCATATCAACCGACAGAATTTACCTATCCCTTTGCCGGTTTTGACCTGCGTAAGATCCAGGTGGGTGAACGTTCTGCCGTTGTTGATGAAGAGGGAGAGACTCTCGGCTCCATTCTTACCTGCGTTACGGATATGGCCATTGGCAGAATAAACAAAACCGGAGATATTATCAGCATTGCAACACCGGTGGAAAAAGGGCGGCCGAAAGACTTTAAGGCAAAAGGGCTCTGCTGCGGCTTTGTTAAACTAAATAAGAAGATGGCCGTTGGTGATATTGTGTATCTTACCGATGGTAAAAGAAAGATTAAGGTTGAGATCAGGCAGGATATTCGTCCGGATCGTACAGCACGAAAAGCGATGAAAAATATGCTGTAGCGTGTTTTCTTTTGCCATAATTCAGCTGAAGATCAGCAGCAATAACCAGTAAAAAGGAGAGTGTTATCATGAAAGAGATCTGTGAGTTAAATCTTCCGGAAGATGTGTTTTACAGCAAAGACCATGAATGGGTAAAAAAAGACGGCGACACGGTGAAAATTGGAATCAGCGATTACGCCCAGGATCAGCTTGGAGATATCGTCTTTGTTGAAATGCCGGAAGAAGGCGATAGCTTTGATGCCGGCGATGAGTTTGGAACCCTGGAATCTGTTAAAGCCGTATCCGAGATTTACCTGCCTATCGGCGGTGAGATTGTTGCTATTAATGAAGATCTTGAAGATGAGCCGGAGCGTATTAACAAAAATCCTGATGAAGCGTGGATTGTGGAAGTGCGGCCCAGGGATATGGCTGAGCTTGATGCCCTTCTCAGCAAGGCAGACTATCTCAAGCTGCTTGAGGCTGAGTAGATTCAGTATAACTGCTAATACCACATGGGTAGCATAAGTATAGGAACTTTGAATAATAAGGAGTTATGATGCGCTATCTGCCACATACAGATGAAGATATACGCCAGATGCTGGAGAGCATTGGTATGAGGGATTTTGAGGAGCTTTTTTCGCCCATTCCCGCTGAATATCGTCACGATCAGAAAATGGATATCCCAAAGCCTATGAGCGAATGGGAGCTTGCCGCTTATATGGATAAACTGCAGGAAGAGATGGTCGTTGGCGCCAAGCACCATGTTTTGGTTGGAGCAGGCCGCTACCATCACCATATCCCTTGCACTATTCCTGCGGTGATGGGGCGTTCAGAGTTCCTTACTGCCTACACGCCTTATCAACCGGAAATGGCACAGGGGACCTTGCAGGGGCTGTTTGAGTATCAGACGCTCACCGCCCGTCTTCTTGGTGTGGATGTTGCCAATGCCTCAATGTATGATGGCGCTTCCGGGCTGGCCGAGGCACTGTTGATGAGTCTGCGGATTAAAAAGAAGGAAATGAAGGTGGCAATCTCCTCTGCCGTTCATCCCTATTATCGGGAAGTGGTAAAGACTTATTTTAAACCAACAGGTTTTACAGTGATTGAGCTTCCCGTGCTTGCAGATGGTCGTACCGATCTCTCAACTGTTGCTGATATGGACAGCCTTGCTGCCGTAGCTGTACAGACGCCAAACTTCTTTGGTGTGGTTGAGGATATGGCAGCAGTTTCCCAGGCCGCTCACGATAAAAAGGCTCTCTCTGTTGCCTGTTTTACGGAAGCTATGGCCTTTGGCATGCTTAGAAGTCCCGGCAGCTGTGATGCGGATATTGTCTGCGGCGATGGCCAGAGCTTTGGTATGCCCCGTTTCTTTGGCGGCCCTGGTCTTGGGATGTTCGGCTGTAAGGAGAAATATGTGCGTAATATTCCGGGACGTCTTGTAGGAAAAACCAAAGATCTGGATGGAAAAACAGGGTATGTTCTTACGTTAGCGACCAGAGAGCAGCATATTCGTAGAGAAAAAGCAACTTCTAATATCTGTAGTAATCAGGGGATCTGTACTCTGGTTGCTGCTATGTATATGGCCTCCATTGGCGGTACCGGATTGCGCAAACTTGCCCGCCAAAACTACGATAAGGCAGAGTACCTTAAAGCGGGATTGGTTGCTGCGGGAGGGAGACTTCCCTATAGCGGCTCAACCTATAATGAGTTTGTTGTTGAGTTTGACTCTGATTTTTCAGCAGTGCGTAAAAGGCTGGTTGAGCGGGGCATTGTTGCCGGTATTAACCTGGGTAAATATTATGCGGGAGCGGAAAATCAGTGGCTTTTCTGTGCAACGGAAACGGCATCTAAAGAGGTGCTGGACGTAGTAATCGCGGAGGTAAAAAAATGATACCAGCAGATCAAATCGGTTCAGGAAGACGCGGCCTTATCATGGAAGAGCCTCTGTTATGGGAAAAGGGGAGTAAGGGGCGTTGCGGGATGAGCATCCCGGAGGACGATGTCCCCTCAGCGGCAGTAGACCCTGCTATTTGCGGTGAAGGACCGGATTTTCCCGATTTGGGAGAGGTGGACGTTATCCGTCATTATACCCGGCTCTCTTTATGGAACTTTGGAGTGGATACCGGTTTTTATCCCCTTGGTTCCTGTACCATGAAATATAACCCAAAAATTAACGATAAAATGGCTACCCTGCCGGCATTTGCCGAGGCGCATCCTATGCTGGAAGATGAGTATTGCCAGGGGACATTGCATTTGCTCTATGAGATGCAGAATATTCTCTGTGCCATAACAGGGCTTGATGCGGCATCATTGCAACCCTCTGCCGGTGCCCAAGGGGAGCTTGCCGGGATGTTTATTTTTGCCGCCTACCATAAGAGTAGAGGCAGCAAGCGTACCAAGATTCTTATGCCGGATACAGCCCATGGTACCAATCCCGCATCCGCCGCTTTGTGCGGCTATAAACCGGTAAAGATTGCCGCCAATGAAAACGGCATACTTAATCCCGATGAAGTGCTGGCGTTGATGGATGAGGATACTGCCGGAATTATGATTACTAATCCCAATACCCTCGGGCTGTTTGAATCCAATATCAAAGAGATTGCCGATATTGTTCATGCCAAGGGCGGTCTTGTCTATGGTGACGGGGCAAATATGAATGCAGTAATGGGGATTGTTGATCTGAAAAAGTGCGGTGTTGATGTGATGCACTGGAATGTTCATAAAACCCTCTCTACACCTCATGGCGGAGGCGGCCCAGGTGCCGGCCCCATTTGTGTAACTGAAGAACTGGAGAAATTTTTGCCATCACCGCATATTGTTTTTGATGGGGAGATGTATCGCCGCCAGGATGCTCCTGATTCTCTAGGGAAGATGCATGCTTTCCACGGTAACTATGGGGTGCTGATCCGTGCCTATAGTTATTTGTTAAGTATGGGAGAAAAATATCTGCGCCGGGCCAGTCAGCTTGCTGTGCTTAATGCAAACTATATTAAAGAGGCGTTGCGGGAGGATTTTCATCTTGCGTATGACCGCATCTGTATGCACGAGGCTGTTTTTTCCGATAAACTGCAGGAGCAGTATAAGGTTTCAACCCTTGATATTGCCAAGAGGCTGATGGATTGCGGATATCATCCGCCAACGATCTATTTCCCGTTAATTGTCCATGGTGCCATTATGATTGAGCCGACTGAAACGGAAAGTAAAGATGAAATTGATCAGTTTATTGCGGTGATGAAGCAGATTGCCCAAGAAGCAAAGGAGACTCCTGAGCTGCTGCATAATTCTCCGCAGAAATTCAAGGTAAAACGCCTTGATGAAACCTTTGCTGCCAGAAATCCCTGCCTTACCGGAGAGGGCTTCTAATTGGCTACCGTAGCTAAAGCCATTCTGCTTGATTTGGGCAGGATGGCTTATAATCCTGCCCATGAGCTGCAGCAGAAATGTGTGCAGTGGCGGCTTGCCGAGCGAAAAAGAGCCGATCTTTTTCTTGTCGTTGAGCATCTGCCGGTGTTTACCCTGGGAAAAAGAGGCGGTCGCCAGAGTCTGATGGTTTCCGAACAGTTTCTTGCCGAGAAAGGGGTGGATCTTGTGGAAACAGAGCGAGGCGGTGATATCACCTATCATGGCCCCGGTCAGCTTGTTATTTACCCTATAATCAATCTGAAAGAGAGACAACTCTCTGTTACTGCCTATGTGGAGTTGCTCGAAGAGATAATGATTGAGATTGCTGCTGCTTTTGGTGTTACTGCTGGGCGGGATTCCCGTAACCGCGGAGTCTGGGTGGGGGATAACAAGATTGGCAGCATCGGTATCCGTGTGCGCCATGGAGTAACATTTCATGGGCTTGCCTTAAATATCAATATCGATTTTGAGCATTTCTCCTGGATAAATCCTTGCGGATTACAGCAGGTTGGGGTTACTTCTATTGCAAACGAAACAGGAAAAGCTGTTTCGTTTGGAGAGGTTAAAGAGTATGCTGTTGAGCGTATTCGCAGAAAGTTTTGCTGTGAGTTTACAGCTATGAGTGTTGAGCAGTTTTTTAACTAGCGTGCCTGCTGTTCTTCCCTGTAGCCGTCATTTGTGAGTATTTATGAAGATCATACAGAAATCCTGCGCCTTAAAAGGCAATATACGCACACGTAAACCTGAGTGGCTGCGGCGTAAGCTTCCTTCCGGCCCGGAATACGAAAATATGCGGCGGTTGATTAAGGAGAGTAATCTGGCAACCGTTTGTCAACAGGCACAATGCCCCAACCAGTTTGAGTGTTTCTCTAAAGGCACTGCTACCTTTATGATTTTAGGGGAACGCTGCACCCGAAACTGCCGCTTTTGCGCTGTTGGTACCAATCCAACTGATCCCCCTGATAAGAATGAGCCTGAGCGGGTGGCAAAGGCAATACAGACCCTTGGATTGAAATATGCTGTTATCACTTCTGTAACCAGAGATGATCTCCCCGATGGCGGTGCGGCTCATTTTGCTGCCACCCTTGCTGCCATTCATTCCCGCACACCAGAGGTAAGGATAGAGTTGCTTATTCCCGATCTGCAGGGAGATTGGCAGGATCTGGCAACGATCCTTGTTGCCGGGCCGGATATTCTTAACCATAATATTGAGACCGTCCCTGCTCTTTATCCACGGGTGCGTCCTCAGGCAATTTATCAGCGTTCTCTTGATCTCTTTGTGGAAAGTAAGCGGATCGCCCCTTCCATTCCTACCAAAAGCGGCATTATGCTGGGGCTGGGAGAGAAGAGGAATGAACTGCTTATGGCAATGGACGACTTATTGGAACATAATTGTGAGATACTTACTCTGGGACAGTACTTGCAGCCAAGTGCCGCACATCTTGCTGTGGAGCGTTTTGTTTCCCCTGATGAATTTGCCGAGCTAAAGGAGATTGCTCTGAAAAAGGGCTTTACCAGTGTTGCCAGCGGGCCGACAGTGCGCAGTTCCTATCAGGCAGAGCAGCTATTCTCTTCTGCCTCAATATCTTCTGTTTAAAGAATATTTCTGGCCTACCGTTTTATAGCTATTTCTTTAATGATACTCGGTTATTAGCGTTGTATACCTGCTTGAATAGAAGTGGGGTTGTTAATTGAGTGTATCTCTCCAATAAAAAGAGCCTAATGGAAAATCCATTAGGCTCTTTTTTCTCCGTATAAGGAGAATTCTCTTTATCTACTTATCAAACATCAAGTGCATCCGCCAGCAGTTCCATGGTATGGACACAACGGATGGATTCATCGGTTTTACCGAGAGCACCACCGATCATCATCATACAGCCAGGGCAGTCCACTGCTACCGTTTTTACACCGGTATCCTTGATATTATCCATCTTATCACCGGTAATCTGGCGGGAAATCTTTGGATGGGTAAGGAAGGAGTAGGTTCCGCCGAAACCACAGCAGCGGTCGGAGTTTTTCATCTCCTTCATTTCATAACCGGTATTGGTCAACAGTGCCCGCGGCTCGGTAAAAACGCCGGAACCCCGTTTGAGATGGCAGGAATCATGGTAGGTAACGGCTTCATTTCCCTTAGGATTCATCTCTTTTAAAATCTCGGAAGCATGGAGTATATTTTCCATAAAATACGCGGCATCCATGGTTTTTTCGCCAATGGCTTTCGCTTTTTCATACCACTTGGGATCATCTTTTAGACGTTCGGCAAAATCCCGTTTTACACCCATGGTACAGGTTGGGCAGATGGCAAGAATATAATCCACATCTACTTCGGAAAACGCCTCAACACTCTGCTTGGCCATTTCAATACCGGTGTCGGTATCACCTGAGTAGAGTGCAGGAATACCGCAGCAGTTCTGTCCTCTGGGGAATACGACCTCTACATCCAGTTTGTTGAGCACCTTGATCATTTTTACCCCAACCTCAGGGTAAACAAAATCGCCGCCGCAGCCGACAAAGAAGCCAACCTTATATTTTGGATTTTTTACATCCTGCTTTAAGGTTTTAAACTCATCCCTGAAAGACTTTGGTGCAATGGAGGGCAAGTCACGCCATTGGGTTAGATCACGATCCATAAAGTGCATGGGCAGATGGCGGATAATCTTGCGGTCATTTCCGTGCCGTTTATGGGTTACAGGCCCTTGCAGTTTGGATGCGGCCTTAACCATGGTATGGAATAGATCACGGTTTTTCATAATTGCCTTGAAGGCAACGTTTTTCACCGCACCCATACCATATTTATCGGTAACTTCATTGCGCAGATGGAGAATAATCTCCTCAAGGTCGATATTTACCGGACAGACGGCAGAACAGGAGCGGCAGCCGATACAGGCCCGTACCAGATCTTTTGCCTTATCCAGCCCTTCATAGTAGGCGGTAAGAATAACACCGATTGCAGAAATATAGATAGAGCCGAAAACATGACCGCCAACCGTTTGGTATACCGGGCAGACATTGGCACAGGCACCGCATTGAATACAGCGCAGGGCATCGCGGCAGACCTCAGACTCATACAGGGTGGAGCGGCCGCCGTCAATCAATACAATATGCTGCTCTTTCTGCTGACCATCACAGGGAACTGCACCACGAATCCAGGTGATATAGGAAGTAAGCACCTGTCCGGTGGCATTTCTCGGCAGCAGGCGGGTGATCTTGATGGCATCTTCCATATTACGTACCAGCTTATGGATACCAGCAAAAACCACATGTACCTTGGGAATGGTAGAGCAGAGACGGGCATTCCCCTCATTGGTTACAAGGCCGATTCCACCGGTATTGGCAACGAGGAAGTTTGCTCCGGTGAGCCCTATATCGGCATTAAAATATTCATCGCGTAGTCTTTCCCGCGCATAGTCAACCAACGGTTTAATTTCCGGAGCAAGGGTTCTGCCAGCATCTTTTGAGAACAGTTCGGCAACCTCTTCCTTAAACATATGGATAGCAGGCATAACCAGGTGACTGGGGCGTTGCTCTGCAAGCTGGAGAATCCACTCTCCCAGGTCGGTCTCAAAGGTTTTTATCCCGGCAGCTTCCATTGCCTTGTTAAAGTGGGCCTCTTCAGAAACCATTGACTTTGACTTGGCAATGGTCTTTGCCCCTTTTTCTTTAGCCAGGGCGGCAACATAGTCGTTGGCTTCTTTGGTATCCTTGGCAATAAAAACCTTGGAGCCGGCACGCTCGGCATTTTTGATAAATTCTTCCAGTAATTCCTCGCGATTTACCCGTACTTCATCCTTTATTGCGGCCAGATCCTGGCGCATGGCCTCAAAATCAAGTCCGGCAAAGGCCTTTGCCCGGGCAACAACATAGTTATCTCCAAACAGATGCAACGCTTCGCTCAGCTTGGGGTTGGCAATGGCTTTTTGGATGTTTTGTTGAAATAGTGATTTGGACATTGTTTCCCCCTTTTTATATTTCCATAAGGTCGTTTGAGATGTTTTCCAGCAGCAGTAGATGAACCTCTCTTGGCCCATGACAGCCAATGGTCAGCTGCCGCTCAATATCAGCAGTACGGCTTGGGCCGGTGATATAGGCAACGAATCTTGGTTCACTGCCGCTATGCAGCTCTGTCATAATATCGACTGCAGCAAGGCCGTCAGCGATGATCTTTGCCGGATCAATAATAACAAAGTGCTTTTCAGGAATGGTGGTCGCAAGGCGAATCTCTTCCGGGGTGGATTCCAGTACCACTGTGCCGGAGTCAGCCAAGGCAAAGTTGCAGAATGTAACACCTGCAGCGGGCACATGACCTGCTTCACGGAAGCTCTCTTCATGCAGAGTAAGCCCTGCCTCTGCCAATACCGCTTTAAGATTGTGTTTTTTTGCAAGAACGGTGTCAGGAACAAGCATCGGCCCTCGGTCTGCCTCGTTTTTAATATATTCGGCAGCCTGTTGTAGGCTTGCTACCTTTGTTACTGCCGCTCCAACCAATTTTGCTTTTTCTGTAAAAAGAGTAGATAAGTCCTCAGACATCAATGTTCTCCTGCTTTCTGGTTAGTTAAATAGCAGAAACCTGCAACACAAGCGTCTGCTCCTCGAAACTGTAATAAACACCAACCTGGCGGTATTTTATAATTCATCAACTCCTGCTGGAATAAGGCAAACAAAAACAAGCTCTTCCTCACCCTCATTAATGAATTGATGCTCTTCTCTCGAAGGAATAAAAACAACAGAGCCGGCAGAAACTGTCTGCCATTGCCCATCACACAAGACTTTGCCGGTTCCGGTATGAATAAAAACCTCATGTTCCCAGTCGTGACTATGCCTGGGAGTGAAGCCTTGCGATGCTATGGTGAAAACCCTCATGCAGAAATTATCTGCACCATCTGCCTTGCCAATGGCAACGCGGCCGCTAACATTTTTCACGGTTTTACTGGAAAATCCCGTTGGGGAGATGTTTTTATAGTGTGTTATTTTCATCTCTTTCAGAGTAAAAGTTCTGGTTGTCTAAAAAAAACACCTTTCGTTACAACAAAGAGTCCTTCAGCCGCAATATATTTTATAATGAGAAGTCTTTTATCGTATTGTTTTTACAAGGTATTTTTTATAGAAAATACCGGGTTCCTCTTTTGCATACTGTCTCTATATCTATTGTATATAATACAATATAAAAAATGGCAAATTACAATAAGATGGGAAGGAAAAATATATGGTTTTTTATGATACCATAAAATTTCTCGCCAAGAATGAAAGCAAAAGAGCCATAAACCTTTTCTTTTCTTCTTTTCTTTACCAATTTTTCAAACCGTGCTATCCTGAGGAGTTTCTTTCTTGTTAGAAGAGGTTCTTGATACCTGGTCTTTTTTTGGTGTGTCATTTTCGGGAGCAAGGTGTTTTTCTATTTATACCCCTCTGCAACAGTGTAAAAGAGAATATTATGGGTTTTTTAAAAGGTTCCGCCAGTTTTGTCCGTTTTTCAGTGGAAGGAGAGTTGCCTGATAATACACTGGATTTTATCCTTGATAGTGTTATTTCCTTTGGCTTTGAAGATATTGATGATAATTATGAAGAGTACTCTCTTGGCTGGGTATCGGTGCTTGATATGTTCGATTCCACTTTCTCCCAGGCTTCGTGGATTGCTGGTGATTATATAACTCTCTGCCTGCGTATGGATGAGCGTAAGGTTCCCTCCGCCGTATTAAAGAAGTATGTTGCCAAGGAAGAGGAGCGTGTGCGGCAGGAGAAACAGGTGCCCAGGTTAAGCAGGTCGGCCAAAATTGAGATTAAAGAACGGGTACGTACCGAATTGATGAGAAAAACAGTCCCTGTTCCGTCTACTTATGAGCTGGTATGGAATCTCTCTGAAAATTCGCTCCTCTTTTTTAGTACAAATAAAAAAGCACAGGCTCTTTTGGAAGATCACTTTAAAGAGACTTTTGGCTTATTGATCAAACAGCAGATACCCTACACTACGGCAGAAACCTTGCTTGAGGAAGAGCAGTTTATGCAATTAGAAAGTATAACCCCTGATATTTTTGTATAAGGAGCAGCGGTAATGGATCTTGTCGATCTTATAGCAGAGAAACGATGGCTTGGGCAGGAGTTTTTAACCTGGCTCTGGTATAAAAGTGAGGAGAGGGGCGGTTCTGTTTTTCTTGAAGGGCGGGGGGATATTACGGTGGCCTTTGAAAAACACATGTTGCTGGAATCAGGTGAAGGGGAATCTTTGGAAAAGATTGTCTGCTCCGGGCTGCAGGCAGAGCTGCAGGAGGCGCGAACTGGTTTGCAGATGGGGAAAAAGCTGGAACAGGCGAGGATCACCTTTGGGTTTAATGATCTTGAGTATGGGGTAACTCTTTCCGGCAGTCTTATGGAATACCGTAGTGTTAAACTGCCCAAAACGGAAGGGACTGAGTCTGGGGGTGATGATCCGGAAGAGGTCGAGGGAATGGTACTGGAACGGATTTATCTGATAGAAGAGCTGACCAAGACCATCAACCAACTTTTTACCATGTTTCTTGAGGTGCGTATTGGTGAGGGGTGGCATGATGAGTTGATGAAAATTCGTGCCTGGGTTGAGAAGAGTGTTGAAGCAGTAAGTCTTGCGTAACGAGGAGAAGAAAATGGAGTTTGAAACAGTTATTGGTCTTGAAATTCATGCCCAGCTGAAAACGAAAACCAAGATTTTTTGCGGCTGCTCTACGAAATTTGGCGCAGCTCCAAACTCTCACACCTGCCCTATTTGTCTTGGCATGCCCGGGGTTCTTCCTGTCTTGAATAAAAAGGTGGTGGAGTTTGCTATTCGTTTTGGCCTGGCAACGGGCGCGACTATTAATAAGGTGAATCAGTTTGCACGGAAAAACTATTTTTATCCTGATCTCCCCAAAGGGTATCAAACATCTCAGTTTGATCTGCCAATTGTCGGAAAAGGGGCACTTGAGATTGATGTTGACGGGGTAAAGAAGATGATTGGCATCACCCGGGCGCATATGGAAGAAGATGCAGGAAAACTGATACATGATAATTATGAATCGGTCTCTCATGTTGATCTTAACCGTACGGGTACTCCGCTGTTGGAAATTGTTTCAGAACCGGATATGCGCAGTCCTCAGGAAGCAGTCGCCTACTTGAAAAAACTTCATGCTATTGTGCGCTATCTTGGTATCTGTGATGGGAATATGCAGGAGGGGTCTTTCCGCTGTGATGCCAATATCTCTTTGCGTCCAGTAGGACAGGAAGAGTTTGGCACTAGAACAGAACTAAAAAATATGAACTCTTTTCGTCATGTTCAGGCCGCTCTTGAATATGAGCAGCGTCGGCAGCGGGATCTGTTGCTTGATGGAGAGGAGATTGTGCAGGAAACACTGTTGTGGAATCCCGATAAACAGGTAACAGAATCCATGCGCGGTAAGGAAGATGCGAACGATTATCGTTATTTTCCCTGCCCGGATCTGATCCCGATAGAGATTGATGATACCTGGATTGAGGAAGTGAGAGCATCGCTCCCTGAATTGCCGGATGCAAAGAAAGCTCGTTTTATGGAGGAGTATGCTTTGCCGGAATATGATGCTGATTGGTTGACAGCCGATCGTCCGGTAGCAGACTATTTTGAAGAAGTGGTAGAGAATGGAGCGAATCCCAAAAAAGCGGCGAACTGGATTATGTCGGAGCTGGTGCGGGAGCTGGCTGGTCAGGAATTTGAGCAGTGTCGAGTTAGCGCAGGACAGCTTGCCGGGCTGTTATCAATGGTGGAAAAGAACACTATTAGCGGCAAAATAGCGAAAACTGTTTTTGCGGAAATGATGGCAAGTGGTGAAGAACCGGAGAAGATCGTTAAGGAAAAAAACCTCGTGCAGAATTCTGATGAAGGGGAATTACTTGCAATTGTGGAGAAGATTGTTGCCGCTAATCCAGAGCAGGCGGCGGATTTTCGTGGTGGGAAAACAAAAATTATGGGCTATTTTGTTGGTTTATTGATGAAAGAAACTAAGGGAAAAGCAAATCCTAAAATGGCCAATGAACTCTTTGCCAAGGTTATCGGTAAGGAGTAATTGCAGTGAGGCCCTTATT
>PDWI01003371.1_pt1 | contig 22603 bp, 22 predicted proteins | sample 1430891 | NCBI WGS metagenome assembly PDWI01 (sample SAMN01162508, study PRJNA174530) | Oral metagenome, whole genome shotgun sequencing project. | biome: Marine environment; feature: Marine mammal; material: Swab sample of the gingival sulcus; isolation source: swab sample of gingival sulcus... | reverse complement strand
AGTGCTATTAGCAGCGGATTAATCCGCTGCTAATGATACTAACATACAGGAGCTTTTTATTTAATCTTTTTTGTCTCACATCATTTACAAACGTACAAAATTTGATTGGTTTGTGCAAGTTCACACTATCCAAGCTTCATTTATAAATGTTCTAATATTTTAGTTATGCCTCCAATATTGGCTGCAATCTTGTTTACGGCTAAGAAACCCATACGAAATCATAAGTCTCCTCAAAAAAACATAGTCCGAGTAACGCTTTTTTAGTCTCTCATCTACTTGCTTTTCTGTGTAAACAGCTTCTTTTTCAAAATCAGATTCAAGTATAAATTCAAGTAGCTCTTTTCTTGCAAACTCCTTTGCCGGAATGGTAATTATTGTACCCTCCTTGAGCCATTTATCTCTTTGCAACATATAAAATCAACTCCTTTAGATTATTTACTTAAATTATGAATATACTTGACATGGCTATCATTTTCAAATACAACCCCAAAATTATTTGCAAATATTTATATCAAATCTTTTTAATTCAAATAAACAGGTTAACTATAAATATCCAACAAATAAGACAAGTACTCTACTGCTAATTGCTTACTCAAGTCAATTGTATATATAAATTTCACAAAAGTCAACCAATAGCCTAAATATATGAGGGGTGCTGTATTTGATTGGTTTGTGCAAGTTCATCATTGTGTTTGTCGTGATAGCTTCTCGCAATATCGCAGTCACGTTTCACCTGTTCTATCAGTTTATTGAAGTTTTCAAACTTTACTTCGTCCCTTATCTTCTTAATAAACTCTATTTTAATCTGCCTGCCGTATATTTCACTGTTAAAGTCAAATATATGCGTTTCAACATTCTTGCTGTAATTTCCAATCGTCGGTTTCACTCCGACGTTAGTTATACTTGCATACCGTTTCCCCTCGAAGTCACAATATGTTATGTATACTCCGTTCTTCGGGGATACCATATCCTCATCTATCTTGAGATTCGAAGTTGGAAACCCAAACTTCCTTCCGAGTTTATTCCCCACTATCACTTCGCCTTTGATGTCGTAATTTCTCCCCATGTATTTACTACACTTCTCAACATCTCCTAAAGCTATACATTCTCGTATTAAAGACGAACTTACAACATTACCTTCTATTTTAAAAGGCTCAACTACTATCGTTTCGTAACCTTTTTCTCGACCCATTTTCTTAAGCGTAGTATGATTTCCACCAGCCTTATATCCAAATTTATAATTAAATCCGCACACTATAGCCTTTACGTTGAGTTTATCTCCTATAAGCTCTGCTGCAAAATCGACTTCTGACATCATCATAATATCGTTTGTAAACGGAACATTAAACATGTAGTCAACACCGAGCGATTCGATAATCTCTTCCTTTTCACTGCTGTAAAGTATATTTTTTACAGGCTTACTGTTTGGCAACAATTCTCGCGGGTGGTTTGAAAACGTAAAAACTGCCGCTTTAATATTTAGCTCATGCGCTTTTTCAACTGCAATCTTTATCAATTCCTGATGACCGTAATGCACTCCGTCAAAATTACCTACTGCAACGGATATCGGTTCCATATTCTCAATGTCAGCTATCGAATTAAAAATTTTCATCTAAAAAAACCTTATCCGCCTTTAATATTCCTTCGTCGATCGTTCCTACGCCTAAAAACAAGCCTTCAACATCGTAAACTCTATAGGCACTTGAATATATATCCCTTATTGGAAGATAAAACTCCTTTGCTTTATATACAGGTTCAGATATGATTTGCCACCTGCCGTCTTCAAGTCTTACCCCGCTTGAAAACAACTTTGCTTCAAACGATTTAAGCCTAACTTCTCCAAAATGAGTTAAAGCATTATCTATAGGTATTATCCTCTGTTGTAATTCATCAATATCGAGAGCGTCTATCTTCGAAACCGCCGTTGCATTTTCGATCGAAAACGACCCGCTTTTCGTCCGGGTAAGCCCGCTCATCACAGCATCTGTGCCGAGCTTATTCCCCAAATCAGCACAAATCGTTCTTATATACGTTCCCTTCGTACATCTGACTTTAAACTCAACTTTCGGAAGCTTTATATCCGTTACGAATATATCTTCAACATATATCGTTCTTTTATCAACATCTACCGTTTGCCCCGCTCGTGCATACGAGTAAAGTTTCTTCCCATTCTTTTTAACCGCCGAATACATTGGCGGATACTGTTCTTGAAGTCCTGAAAACGAGAGAACTTTTTGTTCAATCAATTCATCGCTAAATTTTGCAAAGTGTTTAACGTCATCACACTTAGTAATCGTTTCACCCCAAATATCGAGAGTATCACTTGACATGCCCAACGTAGCTTGACATTCATACTCTTTAATATCTGTATCTAAGTAATCCATTATCCTCGTGGCTTTTCCCACAGCTACAAGCAGAACACCCTCCGCCATAGGGTCTAAGGTTCCAAGGTGTCCAACTCGCTTTGCTGCAAGTTTTTTCCTTATCTTAGCTACGACATCAAACGAGGTCCACTCCTGTTCTTTATTTATACATATAATTCCACTTTTCATATTGCACAACGTTTAAGATTATAAATGACTTTACTATTCGCTTTTATCAATCGCATCTACTAATATTTTTGACATCTTTTCAAAAGCCTCCTCTATCGACGCTCTCATGGCAACACCGGCAGCCCTCTTATGACCGCCTCCGCCCATGGATTGTGCTATCTTAGAAACATCTACAAAGTTTTTCGATCTCAAACTGACCTTTACCCTACCGTCGATTTCTTCTTTCAGCAGTGCAGCTATTTCAACACCTTGAATGCCTCGTAAAATAGATACGATTTGATCCGCCTCATCCATGTATGCGCCTGTTTGCTCAAGCATCTCCTGCGTTACGCAAGTCATGGCAAGTCTTCCACCACAAAACATCACTACCCCTGAAATCGCAAGACTTTCGAGCATTAAACGCTCTATGCGATTGCTCTCAAACAGTAGAATGCTTATCTCGTCCGGGCTTATTCCCCAGTCGAAAAGTCCCGAAACGATTTCGTGCGTGAGTTTCGTCGTATTGGAATACCTGAAATTTCCCGTATCAGAACATATTGCGGCATACAGTGAGCTTCCTATCGTAGCATCTTCTTCTATCCCCATATGATTTATGAGTGCAAATATAAGCTCTCCTGTGGCTGCGGCATGCTTATCTATATGGTTAAAATCGCAAAATGGCACTTCAGTCGCATGATGATCGATACACACGCTGGTACCTGCGGTTTTAAACGCATCTTTCCTCGCTCCTAACCTCTTAATATCGCTACAGTCAACGCATACATTGATATCAGCGTTGCATACGACATCTGCCTGATCCGTAACGCAATCCTGCGTTAAAAACTCAAGATTTTCAGGAATTTTTTCATCTATAAAGACGTATGATGTCTTTCCCAATTGGCGCAAAGCGAGACACAGTCCTACAGCCGAGCCTACACCGTCTGCATCTACATTTACGTGCGGATATATTACTATCTTATTTCCACGTTTGAGTACATTTGAAATTTCGCTTAAAGGGATTTTAGTGTTTATCATCGTATTCATCTTCCTTAGGGATTTCGATTTCATCGATAAGCTTATCTATACGTCTACCGTACTCATCAGAAGTATCAAACTTAAAGATCAACTCCGGCACATGCCTTATTTTCATCTGCCTGCCTATTTCACGACGAATAATTCCGGAAGCACTTATAAGCCCTTTCATAATATCGTTTTTCTGTTCATCTTTAACAGTTTCCTCTATATGCTCATCTTCTTTGCTCTTCTTCGGAAGAACGGTAAAGTAGCACTTTGCATAACTGCCGTCTCTCGTAACTTCAACGCCTGTAACGCTTACTATCATATCCGTAATCCTGGGATCCTTTATCTCCATGAGCAGCGTTTCACTGATTATCCTTCTTATTTCTTCCGATAACCGCTGAGTTCTATGCTTTCTCACAATATCACCTCGCCGACAATCACTTGCGTTCCGTCTCTACCATTCGGAAGCACTCTATGACGTCTCCTTCTTTTATGTCGTTATAGTTTTCTATGCCTATACCGCATTCATATCCTTGGTTAACTTCTTTAGCATCATCTTTAAATCTCTTGAGCGAACTTATCTTGCCCTCGTGTATCACTATACCGTCTCTAACCAACCTGATTTGCGCATTTCTCAAAACTTTACCGTCCGTAACATAGGCTCCGCCTATTATGCCGATATTAGGCACCTTAAACGTATTTCTGATTTCAACCTTACCGAGAAGCTCTTCCTTAAACTCAGGTGCGAGCATTCCCTTCATGGCATTTTCAACGTCATCTATGACGTCGTATATTACCCTATATGTTCTAATTTCAACATTTTCTCTGTTTGCCATATTTTGTACGGCAGTCGTAGGTCTAACGTTAAAGCCTATTAAAACGGCTCCTGAAGTTCCGGCGAGCATTACATCGGACTCGGTTACAGTTCCGACCCCTGTATGTATTATGTTGACCTTTACTTCGTTATTATTCAGCTTCTCAAGCGATGCCACCAATGCGCCTATGGAGCCTTGAACGTCTCCCTTTATTATCAGGTTTAGTTCTTTGACCTCACCCTCTTGAATCTGGCTAAACAGTTTTTCAAGCGTCGTACTCGAATTTCTCGCAAGAACTTCTTCTCTGAGTTTATTCTTTCTGTTTTCAGCGATTTCTCTGGCAATCTTATCCTCTTTTACTGCATTAAATTCATCACCGGCTTGTGGTACATCTGTCAATCCCAATATTTCGACAGCCGTAGCAGGACCAGCCTTATTTATTGTTTTACCGTTAAAGTCGGTCATCAATCTTATTCTACCTGCACAAGTTCCAGCAACTACACTCTGTCCGCTCGATAAAGTACCGTTTGTAACTAACAACGTCGCAACAGGACCCTTTGACTTATCCAAACGCGCCTCTATAACTGTTCCAAGCGCAAGCCTCGAAGGATTTGCTTTTAGTTCAAGAACCTCGGCTTGTAGCAATATCATCTCAAGTAGGTTCACTACTCCTTCACCTGTCTTTGCAGATAACGGTACGCAGATAACATCTCCGCCCCATTCTTCAACTATAATTCCATGTTCCGTCAGTTCCTGTTTCAGCTTATCGGGATTGGCACCCGGTTTATCCATTTTATTTATAGCTACTATAATAGGCACTCCTGCAGCTTTTGCGTGGCTTATCGACTCAACCGTCTGTGGCATTACACCGTCATCGGCGGCAACTACGAGAACTGCAATATCTGTTACATGAGCTCCACGTGCACGCATCGCAGTAAACGCTTCGTGACCCGGCGTATCTAAAAAGACTATCCTCTGATCGTTAGTCGTAACTTCCGACGCACCGATGTGCTGAGTTATTCCACCTGATTCACTCGCTGTGACATTAGTCTGCCTGATTGCATCTAACAGCGACGTTTTACCGTGATCAACGTGACCCATTACGGTAATTATAGGAGGACGTTCCTTCAAGTCCTTGTCTCTATCTTCAAAGACTTCAATTCCTTCTTCAACTTCTTTTTCTACGCTACCTATATGTACGTTTATACCGAGATCTGCCGCGAGTATCATGACCGTATCTTCATCTATGTTCTGATTTATATTCGCCATAATACCGAGCTTCATAAGTGTCATTATTACCTTAGACGTAGACACCTCTGTCTGCTCACAAAATCCCGCAACCGTAATAGGAACTGTAAGTACAATCGTTCCCTCAGGTAATACGGTTTCTTCTACTTTAGGTTCGCTCTGTGTATTCTTATACTTAGTACGCTTATTTTTTACTTGTTTTTCTAACGACTTGCGTTCGAGTTTATCGTACTTACTATGTTGATTCTTATCGCGCTTATTACTTACCTTTTTGCGTTCATCACGTCTTTGAATATCAGGGCTTGCCGGCTCACGCCTCGTAGTTCTTCTGTCGCTCTTTCGCGATGTACCTTTTCGTTCATCACGATCATTTCGACTATCTCTTTGGGTTCCTCTGCGTCCAACTTTTCTCTCTGATTCGGATTTTGTAGGTTTCCTGTCCGAACTCACATTTTTATTGTGTACAGGGTTAGATTTCTTTGAAGTGCTCGTTTCTTTCTTGTCTGCAACTTTTTTAGGTTGACTTTCAGCTTTCACGCCTTTGCCTTCGAGATTCTTTACATTTGGCTTTGCCTTAGTCTTAATCTTATCTTCATGCTTAGCCTGTGTTTTAGGCTCGCTCAAATCTTTTTTAAGCTGTTTGTCAGTATCCTTAGTGGCTTTCTTTGAATCCTGTATATCCTTCTGGCTTCTGACCTGTGGTGCGGCAACGGATTCTTTTGCTTCCGCTTTAACATCAGCCACTTTACTGGCCACCTTAGCATCTTTTGACTCCGTTTCCTTAGACTCATTCTGTTTACCCTTGTTTGCCAAATAACTCGAATCTACGATCGGTCTTCCAATAGGCGGTCTTCTTTTTATCGGACCTTGCGTTCTATCTATACGTTTTACTGTTTCTTCACTTCTTTTCACTTTATCTACTTCAGCATCCGATAAAGCACTCATATGACTCTTAACCTCGATCCCCGCTTTATTTAGTTTTGCTATGAGCTCCTTACTCGCAATATTCATTTCTTTAGCAAGTTCATATACTTTGATCGCCATAAGTCACCTCTCCTTCCGATTGAATATCATCAATCTCTTTGCAAATATTTTCTGCAAAGCCCTTATCAATTATTCCGAAAACTCCCTTGTCTTGCTTCCCCGTCATTTGCGACAGTTCGCCGGCTTTGCCAAATATCCTATATTCAACGTCGTGTGATACACACTTATTTATCATCTTTTTTCTCGTATTATCACCGACATCTTCAGTTATTATTAAAAGTCTGAGCCTGCCCGCTGATATCTTCGACAGACATAATCCGCCGCCTGCGACTAAATTTCCCGACTTCATTGCAAATCCGATAAGACTTTCGAATTTACTCTTTACCATATAACGCCTCTCTAATCTCGTTTATGTTATCTTCGAATACTCTTTGTTTGAAAGTCTTCGAAAATGCTTTTCTCTTCACAGCTTTTTCAAAACAATCCCTTCCGTTACAAATGTATGCGCCTCGTCCGTCAGCATTGCCTGAAATATCAATCCTAACTGATCCGTTTTCCATTACGATTCTGCACAATTGCATTTTTGGTTTTGATTCCAAACAGCCTATGCACCTTCGCATGGGTTGATTTCTCTTAAGCTTCAACGATTTCTTCCTCTTCCGATTCAATTTCATCTGATTCATCGCTTTTTTCCGAGTTAAACTCATCAGATTCATCGCTTGCTTTAGCTTCAAGCTCATCTGATTCATTCGCTTCTACGATTTCTTCATCAATAGTATCATCGCCCTGAATAACATCTGCTTGCTCAATAACTTCCTCATTCTGAATCATTTCTTCATCTTCAATCATCTCTTGTTCATTAAACAAATCTTCGTCATCAAGCATATCATCTTCTTCACCATAATACTGGGAATGGCTCTTTATATCTATCTTCCAGCCGCTTACCTTTGCTGCCAATCTAACGTTTTGACCTTCCTTGCCTATAGCTAACGACAATTGATAATCCGGAACTATTGCAGTTGCTATTTTTTCTTCTTCATCGCCCTCTTCTATGATAATTTCTTCGACCTTTGCAGGGCTTAAAACGTTGGTAATCAGTTCCTCCGGAGATTCGCTCCACGAAATTATATCTATTTTCTCTCCTGACAGTTCATCTACGACAGCTTGAACTCTCGAACCCCTTGCACCGACACAAGCTCCGACAGCATCTACATTTTCCTCTTCCGTATAAACAGCAATTTTACTTCTTGACCCTGCCTCTCGTGCAAGACCCTTAACCTCTACGGTACCGTCTTGTATCTCAGGCACTTCAAGTTCAAATAGCTTTTTTACTAAACCCGGGTGCGAGCGTGAAAGAAATATCTGCGGACCTCTTGGAGCGTCTTTTACGTCCATGATGTACGCCTTTATTCTGTCATTTACGTTAAAAATTTCGCCTCTTACCTGTTCATTAGCAGGTAGTATTCCCTCAACATCACCTATATCCATAAAGAGCGTGTTACCGCTTTTACGCTGAACGACTGCGGTGACAATCTCTCCTTTTCTTTCCTTGAACTCGTTAAATACCATGCCTCTTTCAGCTTCACGAATCCTCTGCACTACGACTTGTTTTGCCGTCTGTGCTGCAACCCTGCCGAAATCCTCAGCTAACACTGCAAACTCTATCCCGTCTCCTACTTCATACCTCGGATCGAGTTCATGTGCGTATTCAAGACTTATCTGAGTAGTTTCATCTAAAACCTCTTCAACTATTTCCATTCTTGAAAGCACTTGTATATCGCCACTTTCGCTGTCTATAACAACTCTAACATTTTGAGAAGTGCCGTAGCTCTTCTTATAAGCTGCAACGAGTGCCGCCTCAATTGCCTGAAGCAATAATTCTTTCGATATATGCTTACTTCTTTCGAGTTGATCTAACGCCTCTATAAACTCTCTGTTCATGTACGTTTACCTCCTATTTTTAAAACGTCACCGCAATATTTATCTTAGCTATATCTTTTAGAGCAATCGTATATGTACTGCCCGATTCATTCTCAATCGTCACTTCATGTTCATTATAAGACTTGAGATTCGAAGTTATAAGTTTTTCTCCATCTATCGCCTTATACAGCTTGACTTCAACCGTTTTTCCCAATGCTGCCTCAAAATGTTCAGGCTTCGTCAAAACCCTTTGCAAACCCGGCGAACTCACTTCGAGATAATAATTATAATCTATCGGATCATCTTCATCTAACCATTTTGAAAGATATCGGCTCACCTTCTCGCAATCCTCAGTGCTTACATAGTCATCATCAAGCCTGTCTATGTATACTCTCAAGAAATAATCGCCGCCTTCTTTTTTAAAGACAACATCATAAAGCGATAGCCTTTCGCTTTCGAGAAAACTCTTCAGCTTATCCGTTGTCAAATCTACTATACTCTTATTACTCATAAATACCTCAACATAATTTGAAGAGTGGGTCTCCCCACTCTCCAAGAATCAACTATTATGCACAAATACTATCACATATCCTAAAGCTTGTCAAATCTCGCTTGCAAATTACACAAACGCACGCTTACATATCAAACGAATACAAGTACGCAGTGCAAATTTATTTCTTCAGTGCATCTCTGATTTCGGTCAACAATGTAACTTCCTCCGACGGTTTCGCAGGCGCCTCTTCTTTTTTCTTCTCGAATCTGTTTAAGTTCTTGACGATGATGAATACGACAAGAGCAGTTAGTATAAACATTATTATAGCCTGTATGAAGTTACCTACCATCAGTTGAGCATCTCCAACTCCTACTACGATTGCAGTGAAGTCGATTCCGCCTAACGCTAATCCTATAAGCGGAGTTATGATATCAGCGACCAGCGAGTTTACTATCGCTGTAAATGCGGCACCTATGATTATACCTATCGCAAGATTCATAACATTTCCTTTTGTAATAAAATCTTTAAATTCCTTCATAAATGTTTTCATATAAGTTCCCTTCTTTCACTTCAAATATTAGTATATTCCATATATATAAATCTATATTACCCGTATAACTGTAAACTCACGCTAAATTTTTAAATATATTCATAAAAAAGCTTTTTTGCCTTTGAAATTGCATCTCGGCTCATCATTAGTTCTATACCGTTATCGAATATTATTTTGTCACCTTTTACCGATTTAACTCTTTCCATATTCACATAACAGCTGTCTAATATTCTTTCAAACCTCGAATCCAGACATTCAACTACATTTTTCATATTCTCATAAAAGACAAAGTCATCATCGCCTCTTAAGATTATTTTTCGTGCATTACGAGTTATAAAACATATTTCAGAAAACAGCACCTTAGTAACTTCACAATTATTCCTGACCGCAATATATTCCTTCATTACAATCTCCTTTCCTACAATTCCACGAACATTTTAAATGTCTGAAATTAGTTTGTTGACGGAGATTATGACATTTCGTTCATCTTATAAACAATAATTTGTATTCATTCAAAAGAATGTCAACTGATCAGTTTCAGGTAGTCCGTTAAATATATTCTGCCCCCTAAGAGCTTCAACAGCCGTCTTATTAAGCTTTGCGCGTGCAATGGCGTCTTCTACGGTATCGAACGGTTTATCCATATACGCCCTTTCAAACGATGTGGCTGCAGTATCGCCCACACCTTCAAGTGCAGCGAACGGTAAAATCACTTTCCCCTCATTTACCCAAAACTTTACAGCCTTTGAATATCCGAGCCTCGGTCTTGAAAATTCAAAACCCCTCGAATACATCTCGTAAGCCACTTCATACACTATTACTCTATTTAATTCTTTTTGTGTGGCATTATCCGACTTATTCAGTATATCTTTAATCTTGGAAAGACACGCTTCCTTGCCTTTCAATATCGTTTCGGCATCAAAATCCTGATATACGGACGTAAAATACGTAGCATAAAACTCAACCGGATAATACACCTTATACCATGCCAATCTGAACGACATCATCGTATATGCCACGGCATGTGCTCTTGGGAACATGTATTTTATCTTTATGCACGAGTCTATATACCAGTCTGGGACATCGTGCTCTTTCATCAGCGTAAGTTGCTCATCACTTAACGGCCTGTTTTTTCTAACGTCCTCCATGATTTTAAATGCCATTTTACGCTCAAGTCCCTTTAGCATGAGATAGTTCATTATATCGTCGCGCGTTGAGATAACTTCTCTCATCGTCGCCGTCCCGGAGGTTATGTAATCCTTAGCGTTATTGAGCCAAACATCAGCTCCGTGAGAAAACCCTGAAATTCTAACTAAATCAGCGAATCTCTCCGGTTTTATATCATCTAACATCTTGCGTACAAATGAAGTCCCGAATTCAGGTATAGCATACGTACCATGCGTAAATTGATAATCCTCATCTAATATATTCAACGCTTCTGTAGAATTGAATATACTCAGGACCTTTCTGTCAGTCAAATCTATCTTAAGCGGATCTACTCCGGTTAAATCCTGCAACTGCCTTATCATCGACGGCACATTGTGTCCGAGTATATCGAGCTTTAAAAGATTTTTTTCTATTTTATGGTAATCGAAATGCGTCGTTATGATATTCGATTTAGAATCGTTTGCAGGTCTTTGTATCGGACAGAACTCATAGATTTCGTGTTTATCCGGCACTATTACTATTCCGCCGGGGTGTTGCCCCGTCGTCCTCTTAACTCCACCACAACCCTTTTTCAATCTCTCTATTTCCGCCTTATTAGCCGCCCAGTTCGTATCCTCACAGAACTTTTTAGCATATGCAAATGCGGTCTTTTCCTGTATTGTACTTACCGTTCCTGCTTTAAATACATTTTCACGTCCAAATATATCGCCTACGTATGCGTGAGCTTTCGACTGATACTCTCCTGCAAAATTGAGATCTATATCAGGTTCCTTATCGCCTTCAAACCCTAAAAACGTAGCAAACGGTATCATAAATCCGTCTCTTATCATTTCACTGCCGCAATCATCACACTTCTTTTCCGGCATATCTATACCGCAATCGTATAGATTTAAGTCTCCCCACTCGAATTTTTTACAATTTGGGCAAAGATAGTGAGGTTCAATCGGATTTACTTCTGTAATCCCTGCCATAGTCGCAGCAAAAGATGAACCTACTGAACCTCTTGACCCTACCAGATAACCATCTTCAAGCGATTTTTTAACGAGCATCTGTGCTGAAACATACATGACGGAATAGCCGTTACCTATTATCGCATTTAATTCCGTTTCAAGCCGCTCAGCTATCGGTTCAGGCAAGTTTTCTCCATATACTTCTTTAGCTTTGTCATTACAGCTTCTGCGCAGTTCTTCTTCTGAGCCCTCTATCTTAGGCGGGAACTTGCCTCTTGGTACCGGCATTATTTCTTCATCGATCAAATCGGCTATTTTATTAGTATTTTCAACTACAACTTCATACGCCGTATCACTGCCTAAGTATGAAAATTCTTCGAGCATTTCGGCAGTAGTTCTCAAATACAGTCCTTGCCCGTTTTCGGCATCTTTGTATCCCATGCCTGCCATTATTACATTTCTGTATATCGCGTCATCAGGTTCGGTATAGTGGGAGTCCGTAGTAGCAACTGTAGGAATACCTATCCTTCTCGATGATTCAAGAACTCGTATATTATATTTCTTTAAATCCTCTTCTCCTTTTACCATTCCTTTTTCTATCATGAATCTATTGTTGATAAGAGGTTGTATTTCGAGGTAATCGTAAAACGAAGCGACTTTATCAAGTTCATCATTGGATACGCCACTTGTTACAGCTCTGAAAACTTCGCCTGCTTCACATGCCGAACCTACGATTATACCTTTTCTATACTTCTGCAATATAGAGCGCGGTATTCTCGGCTTTTTATAGAAATAATATATATGCGAATAAGAAACGAGCTTGTATAAGTTCTTAAGCCCCTCTTGAGTAGCAGCAAGCAATATTATATGATTGGTATTCTTCTTTGTATATTCGATGGTTCCGTCTTCCTTGATACAATCCGTATCATCTAATAAGTACCCTTCCATTCCGTATATGATTTTTATAGGAGGTTTGTCATCTTTACCCTGCAATGACTTAACCTTATTGGCAGCGTCTGGAAAGCTTTGAACCACGCCGTGATCCGTTATAGCAAGCGCAGTTTGTCCCCACGATATCGCAGTATCTATGAGATCCTCAACATCGTTAAGACCGTCCATCATGCTCATCGTCGTATGACAGTGAAGTTCTACTCTCTTCTTGCCCTCGTAAGACTCTTTACGAATCTGCCTCTGGGATTTTTCTATTCCCGACATCATAACTACGACTTCGTTATCATACTTATCAAGTTCCGCCGTTCCTCTGACCCTGATATAATCGCCTATCGATAAATTGTTTTCTATCTCTTGCCACTTCTTTTCGCTTACGAATCCTTTTAAAGATATGCTGCTCTTTTTATCGGTTATCATCATGTTGATGAGCTTTTTACCTTTTTTTGTCGTACGTGCATCGCTTAAAAACAAAATTCCCTCGACTATAACCTCGCCCATCTCCGGATTTAAAATCGAGTGTGCTACGGCTTCCCCTCTAATTCTTTTAGTGCCGAGTATAATCCTGCCTTTAGCCTTAGCTTCGCTTTCCCTTTTCTTTGCGAAGTATTCGCTCGTCGCCTTATCTGATTTTTTCTTTTTATTTTTTTTGTGTTCGGTGGACTTCTTCGCTTCACTTTTTGGCATATCAAAATAAGTATACTCAAAATCAACACCTTTCAGTCCATGTATACTCGATATGATTATAGCCTTAAGCCTCAATTCCGATTCTTCAGGCATTATGAAATTCAAATTTACCGGAACGGATAAAATTTTATTTTCGGAATTTAATACGATCTCATCTATGCTAAACTTGCAGTCTTCCTTTTTTTTATTCTTTACCTTATTCCAATCTATACACTCTTTGAACAGCTTTTCCATATGTTAAAGTCCCTCTCGCTCGATGATTACCTTCATCAGCTCGGCAACTATATCCTCCTCATCAACCGTCTTTATGATTTCACTTCCTGCAAATATTACGCCTTTGCCTGCACCTCCTGCAACGCCATAGTCAGCCTCTCTTGCTTCACCGGGTCCATTTACCACGCAGCCCATAACAGCTACCTTTACAGGTCTTTTGAGCTCCATAGATTCGACTTCAGCCTCTACTTTCATCGCAAGATTCTCTATATCGACCTTTGTCCTTCCACACGTCGGGCACGATACTATATCGTATTTGGCACTTCTAAGTCCTATGGTCTCAAGCAGTTGTTTTGCAAATATGACTTCTTCAACCGGGTTCGCTGTCAAAGACACTCTAATCGTATCGCCTATACCTGCCAAAAGAAGCGAGCCTATTCCAACTGCGGACTTTATTTTGCCTTTCTTTGGAGTTCCAGCCTCTGTAACTCCTATGTGTAACGGGTGGTCGGTTTGATTTGATATCAATCTGTGAGCTTCATAAGTCAGTCTGACGTCCGATGCCTTCATGGAAAGAACCAAATCACTAAAGCCCATATCTTCAATCTTCTTTAAGTTATTGAGCGCGCTTTCACACAAACCTTCCGGCGTAACCCCTCCGTATTTGTCAATTATAGTTTTTTCAAGAGACCCGGAATTAACTCCTACCCTTATAGGTATTCCGGCAGCTCCTGCTTCTTTCACTACTCTTTCAAGTCTTTCCTGAGAACCGATATTCCCCGGATTGATTCTGATTTTATCTGCACCTGCGTCTATAGCGAGTAGCGCCATTTTGTAGTTAAAGTGTATGTCTGCAACTATAGGCATATCCGTTTTTTTGCGTACCCTTGCCAATACGTCGGCTGCTTCCTTATCAGGAATCGTCATTCTAACTATGTCACACCCCGCATTTTCAAGACTACGTATCTGTGAAAGTATAGCCTCTTCGTCATTCGGGTTAACATTTGTCATGGACTGTATTGAAATAGGCGCTCCCGCACCTATCTTAACGTCCCTAACTTTTACAAACAGCTTACTCATCTAAATATCCTCAATATATCATTGGCGGTAACTATAATAGCAAGCAGTATTAAAAGCGCCATTCCCACTGCATGCACTCTTGACTCAACCTTATCGCTTATCGCCTTGCCCGTAACAGCCCTTATGATTACAAAGATAATTCGTCCTCCATCTAAAGCCGGTAGCGGTAATAAATTAAGTATTGCAAGGTTAATGCTTATAAGCGCGACCAGGTAAATATAAAACAAAAATCCGTACTGCGACGTTTCTCCAACTATCTTAATGATTCCAACCGGTCCCGAGACCTGATTTAATACGTCTCCTGAAGAAAATATCTGCCTCATGGAATTAAATAATCCTACGGTCAATCTGTAAGTCGAACTTATCCCCGCCGGAATAACCTTGATAGGACTGTGAGATATAGCCGCTTCTACTCCGATAACATACCTTTCATCGTCCGCTTGAACGGGCGAGAGCGTCATTTCTCTTTCTCCATTATCCGTTTTTATTAAAATCGTAACATTGGAGCCGTCTTCGATTTCAGGCGATAGATATCTTATGACGTCTTCCCATGAATCCGTCTCGTTTCCGGCAACTGCTATTATTTCATTTCCGGCTTCAATACCGGCTGCTTCAGCAGGTGATTCCGGTGCAACCTTGTCAATCACGTTTGTCGCAACACCCGTGACCGCAACTACGACCGTCAACGCTATGACAGCGATTACAACATTCATAGCCGCTCCCGCAACCAGTATTATTATCTTTTGCCACCATTTTTTGTTGTGAAATGCTCTGGAATTATCGGAAGCCTCCTGAGTATCTTCTCCCTCCATAGCGCAAAATCCGCCTATGGGAAAAAGCCTTATCGAATATAGCGTTTCCTTACCCTGCTTTTTTAATATAGCAGGACCCATTCCGAATGCAAACTCATTAACCTGTACTCCACAAGATTTTGCCGCTATAAAATGCCCGAGTTCATGTGGAAATATGAGAAGTACGAAAAGTACAATTACTAATAAAATCGTCATTTTTTCTCCCGTTTATTTCAAATTCAATCTTAATCTATTTCTCTATATACCGTTAATGTGTTGAAATATCTACACATCGTATTTCACGTTATATTCTATTCACTCTTTACGTTACGCACTATGGGTTAACCCTCTAACTACACGCTCTGCCAGATTGCGAGCCTCGATATCCGCTTGCATTACTTGTTCTATGCTCGGTCTGCTCTTGGAGCTATGTGCTTCCATTACCTTTTCTATCACATACGGTATATCCGTAAATCTTATATTACCTTGTAAGAATCGTGCTACCAAAAATTCATTTGCACCGTTCATAACTGCCGGATACGTTCCGCCCGCTTTAGATGCGTCAATTGCAAGTTTAAGACATCTGAATGTTTTGATATCAGGCTTTTCAAACGTCAACCCGGTACATTCTGTAAGCGAAAGCGATTTTCCGTCATACGTCAAACGGTCAGGATATCCAAGTGCAACGCTTATAGGTATTCTCATATCCGGAATCCCAAGCTGCGCTAATATAGAAGTATCTTCAAACTCAACTGCAGAATGGATTATGCTCTGTGGGTGAACTACCACTTCGATATCATCTTCATCTACATCGAAAAGCCACTTGGCTTCTATCAGTTCAAGACCTTTATTCATCAGCGTCGCTGAATCTATGGTTATCTTTTTGCCCATATTCCAGTTCGGATGTTGCAAAGCTTTCTCTACGGTTACTTCTTTCAATTGTTCGAAACTATAATTTCTAAAAGGACCTCCCGAAGCCGTAAGTATTATCTTTTTTATGCGTTTATCTTCATTCCCTTGTAAACACTGAAAAATTGCGCTGTGTTCGCTGTCAACGGGAAGCAGCTTAACTCCTTTTTTTTTGACGGCTTCCATGACATTTATCCCACCTGCCACAAGAGTTTCCTTGTTCGCAAGTGCAACGTCCTTATCTCGTTCAATAGCGCTCATCGTTGGCAACAGTCCTCTGATTCCCATCAATGAATTTAAAACTATATCGCCGTCATTTTCGGCAACTCGAATATTACCTTTATCCCCAAAAAATATTTCCAAACAGGAATATTCACTATCTTTAAGTTTTTTAGAGAGTTCCAAAGCAGTTTTTTCATCTCGTACCGAGACAAAATCAGGCTGAAATTCAAATATCTGTTCAACCAAAAGCGATATATTCGTTCCGCACGAAAGCGCACCTATTTTAAACGTTTCCCTGTTCTTACGAACTATATCGAGCGCCTGCGTTCCTATAGAACCTGTACTTCCAAGTATATCTACTTTTTTCATCAGTTCTCCCTTTACATGACCCATATATAACCGCTACATAACTATTTTCTCTACCATCTGCAACTGTAGTATGGCAATCTGCGACTGTAATATTGCAATGTTTCTCCGGTCGTTATATTTATATTTAAACCATACTTTAACGATGCTTTGTTTATGCCATTTATGCCATTACTATTACGATGTAATAATATATAGCCGGTGCAGTGAACAGTACGCTGTCAAATCTATCCATAATTCCACCGTGTCCGGGGATTAAGTTTCCATAATCCTTAATTCCCATTTTACGTTTGTATGCGGACGCCGTAAGGTCTCCGAGTTGCGATAAAATTGACGCTATAATCGAGGCGATTATAAAGTGTAGAATTAAACTCCTTGCAAATATAACTGCAATGATGAAACCTATTATAGTCGCACCTATCGTTCCTCCTATAGCACCCTCAATAGTCTTCTTAGGCGATAAATCAGGGCATAACTTGTGTTTACCAAACAGCATTCCTGAAAAATAAGCACTTATATCGGTTCCAAATGCAGCTGTGAAGATTAACCACTTCATAATTGAATATTCAGCATGGTCAGCTACGAGCAACACGTGAAACGAGAAAAATACTACATATATTATCGCCAATAACGTTACTAATCCGTCTTCGGTTCTTCGCTTTTTCGTATCGAAAACGTATACAGCGCTTGCTACGACAGACGCGGATAACCACGCCAATATATAATTAGGATCGTGCGGTGCGAATATGTATAAAGCATATAACACAACCAATGCCGAATACGATATGTATTTACTTCCATGAATGTTCATATGAGCAAAACCGCTCAGCAATTCAGTAATTCCAAACGCGCCTACGAGCATTGCTCCTACCATTATCGGATATCCGCCAAAATATACGAGCAATAAAAGCGGAACCATTATAAGCCCCGATATTATTCTAACCTTCATCTGATACCTCTTGATACATCTTCACTTTAACCTGCCTCCGTAGCGCCTCTCCCTGCCGCAGTATTCCATAATCAAATCCTCGAATATCTCCGGTGTGAAATCCGGCCACAGAACGTCCGTAAAAGCAAGTTCGCTATACGCACTCTGCCACAGCATAAAATTGGATAAGCGTTTTTCGCCGCTCGTCCTTATTATCAAATCCGGGTCGGGTATATTACCGTTTTCGCTACCCGTATACAATGCTTCTGAGACCTCTTCCTCTGTGACATACGTATGAGTTGAATCATTAGCTTGCTCTACAGTTTCTTCTTCCGACAATCTACGCTCAACTATCGCGTTTATAGCTCTCGTTATCTCTACACGACTACCATAATTCAAGGCGATATTAAACCCAAGTCCTGTATTATCTTCTGTCGATTTAATCGTCTTATCCAAGCTGTTTCTTGCAACTTCCGGTATCTTGCTATAATCTCCAAGTACGCGCACTCTTACGTTTTCATCGCATAGTTCCTGAAGATCAGATGCAACATACTTTACCAATAGCTTGAATATACCGCCGATTTCTTCTTCTGAGCGCTTCCAATTTTCAGTCGAAAAGGCGTATACGGTAAGATGCTCAATACCCATATTAGAGGCCTTACGTACGATTTTTTTCATCGCCTCCATACCGGCACTATGACCTGCAATTCGCGGCATCATCTTCTTCTTTGCCCATCTTCCATTGCCGTCCATAATTATAGCAACGTGTTTTGGTAAGCTCTTCTCACTCGCCATTTAGCCCTCCATAACATCGGGCTCTTCCACTATCGCAGAACAGCCCTATCTCTTAGACTTCCATAATCTCTTTTTCTTTTTCGGCAACCATATCATCTATTACCTTTACGGCTTTTTCTATGACTTCCTGGACGTCATCAAGCTCGTTTGAAAGTTCATCTTCCGATATTTCTCCGTTTTTCTGTTGTTTTTTCAGATGGTCGTTTGCCTCTCTTCTTAAATTCCTTATTGCAACCTTAGTATCTTCCCCGAGTTTTTTTGTCAGTTTAGTCAACTCTATTCTGCGTTCTTCCGTAAGTTGCGGAACTGCTAATCTGACTACTTTTCCGTCGTTTGTAGGTGCAATGCCGAGATCCGCCATATTTATCGCTTTTTCTATATCAGGTATTGATTTAGGGTCAAACGGTGTAATCATCAGAGTTCTTGGATCAGGAACCGAAATGTTCGATAAGTTTCTCAGAGGAGTAGGACTACCGTAATAATCTACCATTACCTTATCTAAAAGCCCCGGATTTGCACGTCCCGCCCTTACTGTGTTGAGATCTTGCTTAAGTATCTCATGGCTCTTGTGTATTCTTTCTTTTAAACTCTTTGCACTCATTGTAACTTCCTCCTATAATACCTACTTTATTATCGTTCCGATTTTTTCGCCGCATACGGCTTTCATTATATTTCCATACTTCGAAAGTCCAAAGACGTGAATCGCTATATCGTTATCCCTGCACAATGTCGATGCGGTCAGATCCATAACTTTTAAATCTTTTTCCAATATCTCACGGTGAGTCAATTCATCATATTTGATAGCGTCCTTATTCGTTGACGGATCATCTGAATATACACCGTCTACATTCTTTGCCAGTAGAATTATCTCAGCTTCCATTTCCGCCGCTCTAAGCGCCGCAGCGGTATCGGTTGAGAAAAAAGGATTCCCCGTGCCTGCGCCGAATATGACGATTTCTTTTTTGTCGAGCCTGCTCATAGCCTTCATTCGAGCATAAGGTTCTGCAACTTCTCTCATTTCGATTGCCGTCTGAACGCGAGCCTTAACTCCATTTTTGAGCAGTGCCGATTGTAGCGCCATTGCGTTCATGCACGTAGCAAGCATACCGATATAATCGGCTGTCGCCCGATCCATAGCTGCACTACTTCTGCCTCTCCAGAAATTGCCTCCACCTACAACTATTGCTATTTCAACGCCGAGATCGGCTACTTCCTTTATCTGTTTGGCAACGGTATCAGTAGTTTGATCGTCTATTCCAAACTTTTGTTCACCGGCAAGTGCCTCTCCGCTAACTTTTAGCAACACTCGTTTATATATAGGCTTCATGTGAGATACTCCTTTATGTTCTTTTTGACAAGCCAACCTCGACTGTTCAGTTGGTAAATTCTTCTATAAATTATACCATATCGAAGCAGTGTTGAAAACGATATATTGCTATAGAGTATTCAGATAATCGAGCGCCGTCATGGCTGCAACGGCACCGTCAGATCCGGCTGTAAGCAGCTGTCTTCTGCGTTTTTTTCTGCAATCGCCTGCAACAAACAATCCGCTCGTCTTAGTAGTACAATCCTCGGAAGAATCGAAGAATCCGCTTTCGTCCAAATCGGCGAGTTCCGCGAATACATCATTTACGGCCTTGTGACCGTAAGCTACGAACACACCGTCAACTTCAAGTTCCCGCTCTTGCCCCGATTTAACATTTTTTATCAAGACACCTGTAAGCCTATCTTCTCCTATCAATTTTTCAGGAACGGAATCGAGTACAAATTCAACGTTTTCTTTCGTTTTAAGCCTTTCTACCGTTATCGCGTCACCTCTGAACTGATCTCTTCTATGCACTACATATACTTTTTCTGCAAGTGCAGCCAAGTATTCAGCATCTTCGAGTGCTGTATTACCGCCACCCATAACGGCAACTTTCTTACCTCTGAAAAAAGCACCGTCACAAGTTGCGCAATACGATATCCCAAGACCTACCAAGGCTTCTTCCCTTTCAAGGCCTAAATTTCTATTTTTTACACCGGTAGCTACGATTACCGCTTTAGCCTGAAAATCTCCGTCCGACTCCGTATGTACAGTGAACAGACCCGACTCATCTCTTTTTAACTCGGTAACCTTGGCATATTTCATCTCTGCGCCTAAACCGGTCGCCTGTTCGTACATCTGTTGAGCCAGCTCAAATCCCGACACCTTTCCTGTTCCGGGATAGTTGTCCACCTCAGGCGTATTTATAATTTGACCGCCATAGCTGAGTTCCTCTATCATCAAGACGCTTCTGCCGCCTCTTACACCGTATACGGCAGCCGACATACCTGCTGTGCCTGCTCCTATTATTACAATATCATACATCATATTATTTTCCCTCCATGAAAAGTTATTGTTCTGCTTTATCATATTTAACCGTATATTCGACTTTTAAACTTTTTATTCGGGTATATGCTTAGTATCTTCAGTTACTTCGTCACAAAATACTTCTTAATGCACGTGACTACTTCATCAATATCGCTGTCAGTTAAGTACGGATGCATAGGTAGCGACAGAACTGTTTTAGATAACTTTTCCGTAGTGCTTAAGTCTACAAATTGTCTATTCCCGTTGAAAGCTTCTTGTTCGTGCATCGGCTTCGGATAATAAATCATACTCGGAATTTTATTATCAGCCAGAAATTCCTTTAATCCATCTCGAGTCTTCTCATCTGCAAGTCTTATCGTATACTGCGCCCAGCTCGAATAAAAACCTTTCGGAACTACGGGCGTTCTTAAGATATCGCTATCTGTTCCAAATTCACTTTGCAGCGCCTTGGTATACTTGTCTGCAACATCGTTTACATCTTTAAGCTCATACTCTTCAAAGGCGCTTAACTTTACAGATAAAACTGCGGCCTGCATAGCATCAAGCCTTGAATTTAGACCGATACGTACGTTGTCATATTTCATTTTACCTTTGCCGTGTACTTTTATCGAACGCGCCAATTCATTTATATTATCGTCGTTTGTAAATATCGCACCACCGTCGCCGTAACAGCCAAGAGGTTTAGCAGGGAAAAATGATGTCGTGGCAATATCGCCAAACGAACACGCCATTTGATTCGATATACTTCCCCCAAAGCCTTGAGCTGCGTCTTCCAATATCAAAAGATTGTATTTGTCGGCTATAGCCTTAACCCTATTCATATCTGCCGGCAATCCGAATAAATCAACCGGAATGATACACTTCGGAGATAAATTCCCATCGGCGATAACAGATTTTATAGCTAATTCAAGAGATTCTACATTCATGTTGAAAGTATCTTCGTATACGTCTACAAATACAGGGGTAGCACCGCAGTGCGATACTATCTCCCCGGAGGAGAAGAACGTGAAATCGGGTACGAATACGGCATCTCCTGACCCTATTCCCCATGTCATCATGGCTATTGATAGGGCATCCGTTCCGTTTGCACAAGATATACAATGTTTTACGCCTACGTACTTTGCAAGCTTTTGCTCTATTTCATTCACTTCTTTAGAACCTATATACATTCCGCTTTCTGCGACACCTATCAACTTAACGTCAATATCTTTCTTGAGCACTTCATATTGTTTTTTTAAATCTCTAAAATTCATCTTCTTTTCCTTTCATATCCATATATTTAGAGGCTGCTTCCTCGCTTTATCTTATCCGTTCCGTACTTTTTCTTGATTTCATCTACCGCCTCATCTACGAGCCTTGATTTTTTACGTTTATTCTCATCGACTATTTCAAACAGGCTAAGCTGTGTTTCACCTGATGATATCAACGTCAACGATACTCCTATAAGGCGCAGAGGTACGCTTTTATTCCAAACTTCTTTAAACAGAGTCCAAGCTATATCAAATATCTCATCAGTAGAATCAGTAGCTCCCGAAATCGTCCTTTGGTGGGACTTATCATTAAAATTATTATCGCGTATGGTCACCCCTATACAACTCGTATACTTCCCATTTGAGCGCATTCTGAAAGCTAC
>PDWI01003689.1_pt1 | contig 22605 bp, 18 predicted proteins | sample 1430891 | NCBI WGS metagenome assembly PDWI01 (sample SAMN01162508, study PRJNA174530) | Oral metagenome, whole genome shotgun sequencing project. | biome: Marine environment; feature: Marine mammal; material: Swab sample of the gingival sulcus; isolation source: swab sample of gingival sulcus... | reverse complement strand
GTCACTACTGCCACCGCCGCAGGCAACCACAGTTAAGCCGGTTAATATTAGCAAGTTAATTAAGAGCAGTTTTTTCATTTTTTTCTCCGTTATGAACATACAAAAAAGCACATACTTCAACCCTCACCACCGCAATCAATCATTGCGACAGTGGAGATTGAAGTATGTGCTTTCAATAACACAAAGTTTTCAAAACATCACCCCCGGTTTCTTCTTCAATGTCAGGGTGAGTTTTACAGAGGCGAAAACTCTATTTTTTCTATTGGTCGGTCTGTACCGAGGTTTGCAATTCTAGCAAAAATTGTTTTATTGGGCAATTTTTTGGGTAAAAGCACCCAGTAAACGCTCTCTTTTCCTGCCGAAGCCTTTACCTTTTTCCACCTTAAAACCGGCAGCGACAAGCCCTTTGCGTACTGATGATGCGGCGGTAAAAGTGGCAAACGTTGTCCCTTGATGGCTGTGTTTTGCCATGCACCAATACAGTTCATCACGCCACATTTCGGGATTTTTTGCCGGGGCAAAGCCGTCCAAAAACCAGGCATCGGCCGTAAACTCGTACTGAGAAAATTGACTGACAACATCGCCAAATAATAATGTTAAGCGGATATTGTCACCGACAGCCATATCGTAGATGCCCTTATCGGGTTCAGGATAACCGGCTAATAATTGTCGGGCAATAGCACTATCCCAGTGTTGTTGTCGATAAATGTCTTGCAGCGCGCTGATCGGTATCGGGTGTTTTTCCACCGAAAGATAATGCAGCTGCCGATGGGACGGTGCAGTTTGTTGCCATAATTCTGCCGTTAATAAAAAGTTTAAGCCGGTGCCGAAACCGGTTTCGGCAACAGTAAATGTCGTTGGTGAAGTTTCGGCAAATCGCCGGGATAAGTGATTGCCGTCCAAAAAATGATATTTGCTTTCGCCAATACCATCGGTGCGGGAAAAGTAAATATCATCAAACTGCAAGGAAACAGGGCTGCCTGCTTTTACCGATAGTTGTGCTGGTATTAGTTTATTGGGCACAACAAAAACAAATGACGCTATTAGTCCGTAATAATCTCATTCAGCCCTTTGGCAAAGGCTTTACACAGTTGTGCCACGGTTTTGCCCGAGGTCACGGCACAAAAACCTGCCCACATCGGCATATAGTCGGGATTATCCTGTTCAATGGCCGCCTGGATAATCGGCAGCATAATGTGTTGTTGGGTTTTTGGCGGTAGGGTAGTGGTGTATTTTGCCGTTGCTTTTGTCAGCGTATTTATCAGTGTTCTGGCGGGATAACCCAGCCACACCGAACTTAGCGTTGTTTGCATTTCATTGTGTTGTGTGATTAGTGCCTGACGATAGCTTGGGGGAATAGGGGATTCCTTGGTTGTCCAGAATGGCGTATCTATCATCACTGCCGCCGCCCCGTTAATAAGATGGGAGGCAATGTGTTGCGGTAACTGGGCATCGCCCCAGACAATTAACGGTTTATTGACGTTGGGCAGGGCTTGTTGCAGCAATGTGGAAACCGGATAAGACGGGATGGCCAGTTGATTGGCAAAACGTGATTGTACACCCGCCGATTCACAGCCTTGTAAAATAATCGCATCAACGACCCGACTGGCGACAATGGCTTCCAAAGCATTGCCGGCGATTGCCATCACCGTAATGTCATTTTTCTGACACTGATGAATAAGGTGATCAGCCGGTAGGCCGTTTTGAAAAATAATCACTGGTGGACGTTTGTTTATCACCAGTTGCAATAACTTATCAATTGACGGCAGCTCAACGGTTTCCGTTTTATCAACGTTTAAGTGGTGATAGGCATCGGTCAGATAGCGATTAGCTTGTGATTTATCGACCAAATCGGCACTACTGTCGCCGATATTGACATTAATCATTACGGCGAAAGCCTTGGCGGTTTTTGCCTGAATTTTGCCGATGCTTTCATCCACTTCCAATAAACTTTGATAATTAGCGCATAAGATGCCCAGCCCCCCGTGTTGACTGACGGCCGCCACCAATTTTGCCTGGTTCGGGTAACAGCTGATTGGCGCTTGAAAAATGGGTAAACTTAAACCTAAAGTATCTATAATATTCATAATGAGTGATTGCTAAAATGCTCTGTTTAGACTAGGGACACGCCTTAATATTATCCATTATCTTCGCTTAAGGTCAATCGTTTGTCCACTAACCAGACCAATAAAATCACCGGAAGTCCCATTAACGTGGTGATTAGGAAGAAAGTCGAATAATCGCTGGCATCAACGATGGAGCCGGAATACCCGCCAATCAGGCGAGGAATCAGTGCCATTAGTGAAGAGAAGATAGCATATTGCATCGCCGTAAATTGAATATTACTCAGTCGCGATAAAAAGGTGACAAAGGCAATGTTGGCAATACCGGCAGCCAGATTATCGGCACAAATGACAATGTACAATAACCACTCTACCTGCCCTGTATTAGCCAATAAGATAAACAGTAAATTGGTTAAAGCGGCAAACACGGCCCCCAGCATCATCATTTTCATGGTGCCGAACCGAACAATCAGTAAGCCGCCCAAAAAGCTGCCGAAAATGGTCATCGTTAGCCCGAAGAATTTGGAAATATAACCGATTTGTTCTTTGCTAAAACCGATATCCTGGTAAAACACATTGGCAATCACCCCCAATACCATATCGGAAATCCGGTAAAAACCGATTAACAGTAAAATCAACAGCACCACTTTTAACGGGTAGCGTTGGCTAAATTCGGCAATAGGCGTCCAGTAGGCATCGGCGGCGATTTTAGGTTTGACTAACTGGGCGGCAATCACTAACTTGGCCACCAAAAAACAGACAAAAAAGGCGGTGATTAGGCGTAATGTTTTGTAAATAAAGCCGCCCAGCGGTCCCAGTTCAGCGGTTGTTTCGGGTAAGCCTAACAGTTCGGTTAATAGCGGTTGCCAACCAATATAAAGCAAAATAAACGGGATAATCAGGGTGAAAAAGAGTAAAATTAACTGGCCGGAGCCACTGCTATCCAAGGCGGGTTTTTCTTTATCGGGTTCGGCAATTACCAGGGTGGTGATAATACCGATAAGCATAAAGCCCGCCATGACAAAATAAGTGGTTTGCCAAGCCGGATAAGAGTAATGTTTTAGCGTCGAACCGAGTTTTTCCGAAAGAATTAAAGCAAATGTGCTGGCGATAATCATACCCAGTCGATAACCCAAAATGTATGACGAGGAACTGAGTCCCAAAAAGCGCGGCGGGGTGATTTCGATTCGATAAGCATCGATCACAATATCCTGACTGGCCGAGGTAAAGCCCAAAGCAACCGCCAGTAACGCCATTATCAGCAAACCGTCAGGGCTGCCAATGGGGTCGGTGAGTGCCATACCCGCCAAAATTAACAGCAATAACAGTTGGCATAATAATAACCACGACCGTCGTTTACCCAGCAGCGGCGTTAATATGGGCAGGCGGGCCTGATCAATCAGCGGCGCCCAAATAAATTTAAAACCATAACCGAGTCCCGCCCAGCTAAAATAGGTGATGGTCGATTTACTCATGCCGGCTTCGTTTAACCAGTTCCCCAATGTGCCAAATACCAGTAAGATAGGAAGCCCCGCAGAAAAGCCCAAACAGAGCATAATCCAAATACTTTTTTCAGCCAGTCCTTGTCGCCAAGTGGGGGATTCGTTGTCGGTTTTTTCTCGCATATTCATCCGGTTTGTTCCATTTTAGTTGCTTATTTTACCCTAATCTACTAGAAATTATGTGTTTTTACGGTAAAATGCTCAAATCATTTGTCAAAATAAAGGAATAAACCCATGGCTGAACAAAATGTCATCGATGTGATTATTGTGACGGAGCAGTTGGCACAAATTGATTTTATCGAGAAAGTGCTCAAAAAAAACTATGTAATTAATACCTATCAAGCCAATCAAATCAATGAAGTCAAGCGGATTCTTGATTTTGAAAAAATTGAATTGATTATCATAGATGATGCCGAAGGAACGCTGGGTGTCGGCAGTGTGCGCAGTGCAGTGAAAGACTTACGTCTGCAAACGCCGATATTACAGTTGGTGTCGGCAGACAGCAGTCAGGCCTTTGGCACCTTAATGCGCAACGGTGCCTCCATTGTTTGTCCCAAAGATGATGGTGCTGCTATTACTGCCAATGTCAGTCTGTTGCTTAATTACTCGGAAAGCCAAAGTAAAGTTGAGCAAGACAGCGATATGATTGATGATTATCGCCATAAATTTGATGATTTATACCAGGGATTGGCTGACCCGATATGCTATTTACACGATGGCGTTTTTGTTGACTGCAACCCTGCCTTTTTGCGGGCTTTTAGCGTGTCCAATAAGGAAGAATTGCAAGAGATGACCATTATGCACTTCGTTAACCCTAAGTATCAGACGGAAGTAAAAAGCCATTTAAGAAAGTCAACGCGTCGGGACCTAAGTTCGACACCGGTGGTTTTTCAGATGCAGACGAAGCTGGGTAATCAGGTGGAGTATGCCGTGATGTCGAAGCCGACAAAGTTCAAGGATGAGGACGTCGTACAGGTCTATATGCGTTCGACCAAGGATGGCGGCGGCTCCGCCGGGACATCGTTGTACGATGAAACTACCGGTTTGGCTAACCGAGAACAAATGGAATTTATCCTCAGGCAAAAAGTGGAAGAATTCAATAACAGGGGTGGCAAGGGCATTTTGGCTTATATTTTTATTACCAATTACCGTGATGTTTGGGGGTCGGACGGCTTTTCTGCGGCAGAGAAATTTATTTCGGCGACGGCCGGATTTGTGCGGCAAAATATGCCTTCTCGGGCGGAAATTTCCCGCTATACCGATGATGGCCTGTTGCTTTTCATTCCAAATGTGGACAACAAAGAAGCTGATAGTGCGCTAAAGAAAATTGTGCGTGGATTGGATGGTATTACGCCTGCCGGTATGGAGCGTATGGTTGAGCCGATTTGTTATGTCGGCTTTGACCGTATGGATAAAAACAGTGATTGCCAAGCGCTGATTAGCCAGGTCTTTAGAGCGGCGCGCGGGGCATTTACGTCCGGCAGCTCGCGTGTGGCCGTGCCGAGTTCAACGGAGGTGGCACAAAAAGATAGCAAGCGTTTGGAGATTTTACAAAATGCCTTAAGTAAGGAACGCATGCAATTGCGTTACCAGCCGGTGGTCAATTTTTCTGCCGACGAGCAGCGTCGTTATGCTGATCGTATTAAGCTGTTTGACGAAGAAAACAATGCCTTGGATCTGGAATTGATGTTAGGCGTGGCGGAGCGTTATCAATTGGCACACCATATTGATAAATGGAAAATCACCCAGATACTGAATAAGTTGTTAGAAATGAGCCGTGATGAACGTCAGGGGATTTTAATTTTTACGACCATTTCCATGGACTCACTGAAAGGGGCGCATTTTACCGCTTGGCTTGGTGAGCAAATCGTACATACCGGTCTAAGCGGCGAGTATTTTGTTTTTGAAATTACCGCTGATAATGTCTTAAATGCCTATAGTGGTGCGAAAAACTTTGTTGAGACAATGCGTCAAAAAGGGGCAAAAATTGCCATCAGCAAGCTGGGCAACCTGTCCAAAGACAATGCCCGTATTATCGATGAAATCAAGCCGGAAGTCATTAAGCTGGATATGCGCGAAATTGATACCCTGGATGCAATGGAAGAAAAAGAAACCATGGAGGATATTCTCGAGAAAGCCAAATCCTGCCAGGCGACTTTGGTGGCCGAGAATATTCAGTCGGCGGCGCAATTGGCCCGCGTATGGCCCTACGGCGTAACCATTGCTCAAGGCAGAGCTTTAGTGCCGTCAACAACTGAAATGAACTGTGATTTTGCCGAATTTTACTTGTTGTCATAAATAACGTATATGGCATTCTGAAAAAGTGTCAACCTGTACCACTCACGAGTGGTGCGGATGTAAAAAAGGAGGAGGTAAATATCGCCAGGCAGCAAGGACTACTTAAATGTTATTACAAGAAAATATTATTCAATCACATACAGTTAAATGTTTTTTACCAATGCACAACGGCTAGCAAGACAGTGAAACAGATTAAAAAATGCCCGCCTGCTTAATATTAATATACATATTTAACAGGCGGGTAGTCAGCCCTTGAGGCGGGGTGTCCAGTAAAATGAGCTTTTGTTCACGAATATGTTGCAGCATCTTGTCCCGATAGTTGTTGTAGGTTTCTCTTGAAGCGTAAAAAATAGCATCTTCCAAACTGTGCACATCCACGGGCTGATTGAGTATTTCGGGTTTTAGGTTGGCGATTAACACCAAGTGCCGTCTTTGTAAAATACGCAGCATTGTCTTGATGGCATCGCTATCCTCATCTTGCAAGCTGGTAAGTAAAATGACCAGGCATCGACGTTTTTGCCGAACCATCAATTGTTTGGCTGCTTTGATATAATCAGGGGCTGCGTGTGAAGTATGTAAATCATAGATACTGTTTAAGATTTTATTGACGCGATGGCGCCCCTTTTTCGGTGGCACAAAACGGTTATCGGCATTGCCAAAATTCATCAGCCCGACGGCATCACCCTGATTTAGCACGGTACGAGCCAGAAACACGGTGGTGTTCAGGGCATAGTCAAAATGCGACAGGCCGTCTTGGAACACCCGCAGGCGCCGCGAGCAATCCAGTAAAATAACGACTTGTTGGTCACGTTCAATTTGATACTCTTTGGAAATCAGTTTATTCAGACGGGCAGTGGCTTTGTGGTCAATACGATTAAGGGCGTCCCCCATACGATACTCTCTTAATTGGTCGAAATCGGTGCCGGTGCCGCGTTGGCGTTGATGGGACAGGTTGCCTTGGGCGTGACTTTGTTCGGATTGCAGCTCCTGTTGTTCGAGGCGGCGAAAATCAGGGTAAACCTTGACCGTAGCAGGTAATGTAAGAAAAACATTTTTTTGCCATAAGCCAAGCCTTGAAGATAGGCGCAGTTGCACTCCGGCAAAGGTATGTTGCCCGCGTTGTTGCGGTTTGATGCGATAACGAATGTCGGCCTGTTCATTGGCAGACAGTGTCAGGTTGATTGGCAGCATGGGTGGGTTATCGGACAGATGAAAAGTGCCGGGCAAGTGATCAAACAAAGACAACGCCAGTTTTTTGTCGCTGCGATTATGTACGGTCAGCTCAATACTTTCCCACGCATTAATAATAAAATAATGCGGGATGTTACGTTGTACGCCAACGGGCAAACCGTCTTGACGGGCAAACGACGTCAGGATGTCAAACAATAAAAGTGCAGCAACTGCCAGAGCACCGGCAAGCAGCGGCAACCCCAGGGCATAGCCGGTAAAAAAGCTTAAGGTGTTAAAGAGAAAAAACCAGAGTAGCAGGACAGCCAGCAGCCACAGTGTTTTTTTTGTCGGTATCCACTTCATTTTTTCGAGCCGTTGCTTTATTGTCTGGGGGCGTCAATGGTTTCCAGCAACTGCCTCAGTATATGGTCGGCTGACAGTCCCTCGATTTCCGCCTCTGCCGTCAAAGCAATACGGTGACGGAGCACAGGTAAAGCCAATGATTTGACATCGTCCGGGATAACGTGTCCCCGGCCCTGCATAAGGGCTTTGGCTCTGGCGCAACTGAGCAAAGCGATGGCACCACGCGGACCGGCCCCCACGGAAATACCGGAAAATTCACGCGTCTGACGAACAATATTGACGGCATACGTCAGCACGCGCTCATCGACGATGACTTGATTAACCGCTTGTTGCAAGGCCAGTAAATCTTCACCGGTCATCAATTGGTCAACATTGCCGACCGAGATTTGCATGCTGCTTGGTAAAGAAAGCACGTGTTGCATTAATAACCGTTCATCGTCCTGCGTCAGATGTTCGATACTGATTTTCATTAAAAAGCGGTCTAATTGGGCTTCGGGCAACGGGTAAGTGCCCTCTTGTTCCAATGGATTTTGCGTGGCCAGCACCATAAACGGATTGCCGACTTCAAGTGACTCACCTTCAATAGTGACCTGTTTTTCCTGCATCACTTCCAGTAGTGCCGACTGGGTTTTGGCAGGGGCACGGTTGATTTCATCGGCCAGCAATAAATTGGTGAACACCGGGCCGTGACGCAGGGTAAAGCTGCCTTCTTTAGGGTGATAAAACATATGCCCGGTAACATCGGCCGGCATTAAATCGGGGGTGAATTGAATACGGGAAAAATGGCCGCCGAATGTTTTGGCCAGGGCCTTAACCAATAACGTTTTTCCCAAGCCGGGCACGCCCTCCAGCAAGACATGGCCACCGGTCAGCATGGCGATTAACACCTGTTCGATAACCTCGGACTGGCCGATAACGGCTTTGCTGATTTCTTGTTGCACACGTTGCAGCCGGTTACCGACAGCTTGTTCCGTTGTCGCTGTTTCGCCTGCCGTTGCTAATTCGGGTGCTAATGCGGAGTTGTCTGTATGCATAATTTTTTCCTAATTTTATTAATTAATTGAGTGGTTTTGATAAAATCGATATCGGTATTCGGTTGATGGTGATAAATAATCGGTTCGATATCGTTTGCCGGTAAACGGGTAAGCAAGGCTAGTTTTTCTATCAGCTTGTCTTTGGATAGCTGCTTGGCCATCGGCAGATGTCTGGTAATATCCATTGCCAACTGTTCGTAACAGCTATCCAGTAAGACTTGCTTATTGTCGCTGCGGTAATAAAACTGTCCGGTGGCACGCAAATGCCGGGCAATCGATAAACTCTCGCTTTGATTTTCAATCAGCAGTGGTCCGTAACGCGGACTATAACGCCAAATCCAAGCCAATAACAGCATCAATGCCACCATCAGGGTTAAATGCCAATAACGCCACAAAACGCTCAGGGCATCGGGGAGCGTTTTTATTTCATACCATAAAATTTGTTTGGGGTTGCCGCCTTGATGTAATAGCCAATACAAATAGCTGCCGTTGTGATAAGAGAGAATGTTGTTGTTGCGATTACCGCTGGAAAAAATCTCAGGCTGCTGAGAATAAACGACCATTTTACCTTGACCATAACTAAACAGACTATACAATTCCTCTCGGCAACTGCCTTGTTGTGAGCTGATTTTCTCAGCTTTGCCGCCGGCAGCAGTATAGTGGTAAAAATTGCTTTTTCTTAAGGTCAACGGCTGTCGGCCGGCAGTAAAAGTCACCGTATGCCGGTTTTTTTTGACCGTAAGCAACTGGTCAATCTTTGCCTCAATGCTAAGTGGTTTTGTATCGTCATCACCGCTATCAGCAGCGGCTTTATCCACCTTTTCATCGGACGGTTGACATTCGCATGCAGCGTCTGCACAATCATTGACAATAATCCCGGCCTGCGCCAGTAAATTTTTTACTTGGTTTTGCTGACCGGCAATTGCCGTATCATCACTAACCTGTCCTGCCACAATCAGTTTATGTCCTTGGCTAACCCATTGTAATAATTGTTTAATTTCTTCCGGTGTGAGGATGTATTTAGTACGCCCCATAAACAGGGTGTGGTAAGGTTGTTTAAGTGTTTGGCGCAATTGATGCATGTGTTTTTTACGGGTAACGTGCAAGCCTTTTGCCCGCAAAAATCGTTCGGTAATATACCAATCATCTTGTTTTGCTTGTCCTTGCAGGCCTTGCCAGCGGATACGCTCAACCCGTTTGTAATGGTTGATAAACCAAAAATACCCCAATAGCACCAGTACCAAGGTGGCAATAGTCAATAAAATAGCGTGATTACGCTTCATTGCTTGCCTCGGTGTTGCTGTGCTCGGCAAAGACGCTCTGCCACCGGTTAATCATCGTCTTAACACGACCGGCTTCAGGTGGTTGATGGGCATAAACGACGTTTTGCCACAACGCAGTCAGCTGGGAAAAATAGTGGTATTTTTCCGCGGATAAGTGTAGTTGACCGATGTGCAGACAGTCCCCTTCGGTATGGCTTTCCTTGATATCAGCTTGATAATCATTGATAAGGCCGCTAAGACAACTGCGATAAAGCAGCGATAACACGCCTGAAAAGTCTTGCTGTTGCCACAGCACCTGCGCCGCTTGTGCAATATTTTTGGGTAAGGAATCCGGGGTGACAGCCAAGCCAAAGAGAATTTGCGGGGCATCGGCTTCGGTTTTTTTCTTGCCGCCTATTAATTGCCAAAAAGCGCGGTATCGGTATAAGCCCCATAAAACAACGGTAGTAACCGCGACGATGATAAGCAGTTTCATGATAACCGCAATAGCATCCAAATGCATTTCTCTGTTTTCCCAATCTTTTTTTTCTTTTTTTTCAGGTTTTTTGGGTTGCTTTTCCTCCCACCGAGTCACCTTGGTATAGGGGTTAATATTGGGGTTTTGCAAAATGGTTTTTAATTGGGCCTTGTCTTTTTCGGGGTGTATCACAATCTGTGCCTCGTCGGCACTAACCGCACTGCTCGGTACGGCGGTAAGCCCCAATAGCAAAGCCAGTCCGACGCCATGAAACAGCAGCAGTATTTTTTTAGACAGCCCCGCCAGTCGTTCGGCGGTACGTTTAAAACCCAGTTCGATGCCCCAGCCTTCGCTAATAATGCGGCTGTTGAGATAGAGCATAAAACCAATCATGACATAAAAAACTTCGATAATAAGACAAGCCACTGATTGGAAGAACAGCGTCATAATGACAAACCATCGGGCCATATCAGCGCTGTTTTTATTGCTGAATAATTCCCAAATTGCCGAGCGTTGGCTGTCGGGCAATAACATCATCAACAGTAAAAAGAAATTGATGTATAACAACAAATCAAAATGCAATAAGACAACGGTGGCCGACGACATACCGGCTTTGCCTTTACGACCAATGATTTTTACCCGTTGGCGATATGCTTGCCCGGTTTGCTTCTCGAGCAGCGAAACGGGTAGCGTCAGCCCGCGAATCAGTGAGAATCGCTGCCATGTCAAATTGGCAAACAAGCCGGGTGATAGGGCGGTTTTTAGACTGCGGATAATATCGCCAAAGGACACGTTTTCACGAAATAACAGGCGCGAGCCCGGCGATAAAATAACCCGGTCATAATAGGGTTTTGCCCACCAAATCAGTAAACTGGCAGCAATATTGGCATCAAACAACAGCACCAGCAAGACAGCGAGACAAAAAAACGGGGTAATGGCAGCAAGCCCCGCGATAAACAGGGTAGGATAATAACGTCTGGCGGTAATCAAACCCAGATTAAGTGCCTGTGCCGGCGTTTGATGATTAACGGTGATATCAATATTATCTAGGTTCATTGCGCCGTCCCGCGAACATCAAATAAAGGATAACGCATAACCAGCATAGGGCCCCGACACTATATTTAACCGCGTTGGGGAAAGCGCTTGCCGACCAAAATGCCTCTATCATGGCGGCAATAAACAGCATGAGCGAAAAACCGATAATAACAGGCACCAAAGACCGAGCTGTCCGGGCAATCGACTGTCTGCGGGTCTGGCGTTTGGGGAATAAAAAGGACAGTCCCAGCCTTAAGCCGGCACCGCTGCTGATAACAATGGCCGTTAGTTCAAATGCCCCGTGGGTAATAACAAAAGGATATAAGGTTTTTGTCGCATAACCGACATTGTGCAGATGCGACAAAATAACCCCGAGGTGGACTCCGTTGAAAATTGCCGTGACCATTGCTCCAATGGCTAAAATCAGTCCACTGGCAAAACTGCGTAAGGCAATCCCGATATTGTTATAGATATAATAGCCAAACATAACCATATCGCTTTTGGCATCATTACGCGAGAAACCACCGATACTGCCCTCAAGCGGCTCGTACATTAACTCCATTTCATGCAGTGTGTCCGCGTCGATAAAACTGTATGCCGTAATCGGTGCGACTTGCACCACAATAAAAACCAGTATTGCCGGGATTAAAAAAGCGGCGAGGGCGCACAACATCACGCTTTTCTCCCGTCTGACGGCGATGGGAAAATCGAATGCAATGAACTGAAAGAGTTGGAGAAAACGCCCGCCCCGCCGGCGGTATAAAAGGTGGTGGCTGTCAATGACCAAACGATTCAGACGTGTCAGTAAATGCTCGGAAAAATGGCGGGTCTGCGCCAATGCCAGTTGGTTACACAAGCGCCGGTAACGAACCGGAAATTCTTTATCGGCAATGCCAGGTGACTCAAGATGCTGTTTTTTTCGTTGTATGACACCGGTTTTTTTATAGGTTAAATATTCGCCCAAGGCTTGCCATTCACTTTCATAACGGTTGATAAATTGCTGTTCACGCATTAGCCGCTTCCCTCCAAAAACCATTTGGCGTAGCGGCGTAACAGGACAACCAATTGATCGCTGTTTTCTTCATTCAGCGGCTTGGCCAGATGGCTGGCTATTTCTTTGGCTCTGTCGGTTGAGCCTAATTCACAAAAACGGGCAAATTCAATAATGTTGCGTTGTTCGGTTTGAGTAAACGTCATGTTGGGAATTAAGGCCGGTGCCTGCAGGGCGATTTCTCGATATTTTTTCGGACGCGTGCTGACCACCACCGTTTTAGCGGCAATATCGCCCAGACGTTTATTGCCGGGAGAAAATAATACTGTCAGGATTGCCATCCCGTAAAAACCGGGAAAGGCATCGGCAACCCGCAATAAATTACGAATTAATGAGGTAGAAAAATTAATGGAGGTAAAGTCCTCGTTCACCACTCGCAAGTGCATCGCCTTTTTACCGGGGCTGCTGCCGTCCATCAGCATTTCGGTAATGACATAATAACCCCACCACAACACAAAAAGGCAGATAAACCAAATGCCCGTACCCGTCTGGCCTAATCCAGCCAAAGGCAGGCTGATCAGGATAAGCAGGCTAATCCGTACGAGAAAATCAATGGCAAAAGCGCAGGCACGGGCAATCGGGTCGGCCAAAGGCATGGAGAGAATAATCCCTTCCGGTGTTTCCACCTGACGATTGGGATTGGCGGGTAATGGCTTGGCTGATTTCATAGGCTTGGCATTGTAGCAAATAACCTGATTGAATGCCAACCTCAGCACCAACGACAAACTATTGTTTATGAATTTTTATAGCGTTATAATGGTCCGTGTAAATAAGATATCCCGCTGTGCGGGGTGACAGTGGGGGATTGGTGTTGTGCCTGTCTGGATTATTATTCAAAGGAGTCTATGATGAAAGCTGCAGTGGTTAATCAAGCCTGTGATGGTGTTGAAATTATCGAAAAACCCATGCCCTCGGTTGGTGCGGGAGAAGCACTGGTTGAAGTGGAATATTGTGGTGTTTGTCACACGGATTTGCATGTTTGTTGCGGTGATTACGGCAAGCAGCCGGGGCGCACGTTGGGTCACGAGGGTATTGGTATTGTTAAGGAAATTGGCCAAGGCGTCACTTCTTTACAAGTTGGTGACAGGGTGAGTATCGCTTGGTTTTTTGAAGGGTGCGGAAAGTGTGAATACTGTAATAGCGGCCGCGAAACATTGTGTCGAACGGTAAAAAACGCCGGTTTCACTGTCGATGGCGGTATGGCTGAATATTGTCTGGTGACCGCGGATTACGCCGTTAAAGTGCCGGAAGGTTTGGATCCTGCCCAGGCAAGTAGTATTACCTGTGCAGGGGTGACGACCTATAAGGCCATCAAGGTTTCGCGTATCCGCCCGGGCCAGTGGATAGCCGTTTATGGCGCCGGCGGACTGGGTAATTTGGCCGTACAATACGCCAAACGCGTTTTTGCTGCCAGAGTGATTGCCATTGATTTAAACGATGACAAATTGAAACTGGCGCAAGAAGTTGGCGCAGAAGTTGTGATTAACCCGGGTAAAGAAGATGCCGCGAAAAAAATTCACTTGATTAGCGATGGCGGGGCTCACGCGGCAGTCGTCACCGCGGTTGCCAAAGCGGCCTTTAACAGTGCTGTTGATTGTGTGCGCGCCGGTGGTAAAGTGGTTGCCGTCGGTTTGCCGCCGGAAACCATGGACCTTTCCATCCCCAGAACGGTACTTGACGGTATTGAAATTATTGGTTCGCTTGTCGGTACGCGTCAAGATTTGGCGGAGGCGTTTGATTTTGGTGCCCGTGGTATCGTTACGCCGATTGTCAAAAAAAGAAAGTTAACCGATGTTGCCGCTGTTTTTCAGGAAATGCGGGACGGCAAAATCCAAGGCCGCATGGTGTTGGATATGAAAATGAAGTAGTGTTATGACTCTGCGTGAGTGGTATAAGAGCCCGCAGAGCCGCAGCTTGCTGCGGCTCTGCGTTATTTTATGATTGCTGGCTCCGTTGCGACACATCACTAATCTACGGCATGAGTAAAATAACCTGCTTTATAAGGTGCATGAACAGCACGCTACCGCTGCTGAAAAACAAAACCTGGCCCAATGACACCGGGTGTTGCCTCAATGGGTAGAGGTGCATCGAACCGGCGCATTGACTGCGTCCTTCAGGCCAAATCTTTTAGCCGGAACAGGGCAAACCGTAGTGCTGTTGTAATATTTCACCACAGGCAAAATATAAGTATTGATTAGCTATGTATTTTGAATTATTATAGTGGCACTTAAAGAATGTGCAATTTGCGTCAATTTGGGGTGCTGCCTTGATGTTTATTTGACCGCATTCATCCGATAACAGCACGGTCACCTTTGGCACAAAAAGTGCATTTTTCAAGCGTCTAATTGTTTAACTGTCTAATTTCAACGCTGAGGTGTCACTATGTTACAAGTTATCATTGCATTGGCTGTCACTATCTTGGTTGCAGTGCTGGTCTTACGAGGGTTCAAAGCCCAAGCTATTTTAATTTTTGGCGGTATTTTGCTGATGCTGGCTTCCTTGTTACTGGGAACCGGGCTTCCCTTGGAAGAGGGTAAGGCAACAGGGTCGAAATTACTCGATATTTTTCATTTTATTAAAATTACCTTCTCTTCACAAAGTGCCGGCCTTGGTCTGAAAATTATGGCGATTGCCGGTTTTGCTTTTTATATGCACCATATCGGTGCCTCCGCTGCTTTGGTCCGTGTATTGACCAAACCGCTGGAGCGGGTAAAAAACCGTCCTTATTTGTTTATGGCGATGTGTTTTATTGTCGGGGAGTTTCTGTCTATTTTCATTACCAGTGCCTCCGGGCTTGGGGTGCTGTTGATGGTCACTCTGTACCCGCTAATGCGCAGCGTTGGGTTGAGCCCGCTGTCGGCTTGTACGCCAATTGCAACCGCCGTTGCCGTCGAAATGGGGCCGGCTCAGGGAAATGTGAACTTCGCCGCCGACATTATCGGTATTGATGTGGTTGAGTATGTCGTTAACTATCAAATTTTGGTCAGTGTCGCCGCCCTTGCCGTGATTGCTGTTTTGCTGGTGATTACGCAAAAGTATTTTGATAAAAAGATGGGCTGGATTGCAACCGAGACACAGGATACCACGGTGCACATTGACGGGGATACGCAGGAAACGCTTAATAAAGCGCCTACCGTTTATGCCATTTTGCCTGTGGTGCCTCTGGTGTTGATTTTTACCTTTAACAAATTAACGATTAGCAGCATCAAAATGGATGTTACCACGGCCATGTTTGTGTCGATGGTTTTGGCTTTGTTATTTGAGTATGCTTACATGAAAAATGCCAAAAAAGTCATTGATTCCATTCAAGTGTTTTTTGACGGCATGGGTAAACAATTTGCCAATGTGGTGACTTTTATCGTTGCCGGTCAAACTTTTGCCCAGGGCCTGAAGACCATCGGGGTGATTGATATTATTATTAATAATGCTCAGGGTCTGGGATTTGGCCCGGTGGCGATGACGGTTGTGATGGTACTGATTATTATGGTAACGGCGATTCTTATGGGTTCGGGCAACGCGGCGTTCTTTTCTTTTGCCAACTTAGTGCCGGATATTGCCGCCAAAATGGGTATCGCCCCGGTAATGATGTTATTGCCTATGCAATTTGTTGCCGGGATGAGCCGTAATATTTCGCCGATTGCCCCGAATATGGTGGCCATTTCCGGGGTTGCCAATGTGTCACCGTTTGATTTGGCCAAACGCACGGCAATTCCGATGTTTGGCGGTATCGCCATTGCCACTTTGGTGAGTATATTGAGTTTCTAACTGTTAACGTTCAAAGGTGAGTACAATGAATATTTTTATGTTCAGCAGCGGTAGATTACCGACTTCTAAAAAATTACTTGATTACGGTTTGCCCGATATTGCCGCTTGTTTTGAGAAACAGCAGGTACGCAAGGTGGTCTTTATTCCCTATGCAGCCATTCGGGCCGGTTATGATGAGAAAGTGGATATTTTGCGGGACAGTCTGGCGGCATTGCCGGTGGATGTTAAGGGCATTCATGAATTTGCCGACCCGGTTGAGGCAATTCGTCAAGCTGATGCCATTATGGTGAGTGGCGGTAACAGCTGGTTATTAAATAAGTTGCTGCACGATAACGGACTGATTGAGCCCATTCGAGACGCGGTGTTAAATAAACAAGCCGTCTATATCGGCTGGAGTGCCGGCGCTAATGTCTGCAGTCCCAGTATGTGTACCAGTAATGATATGTGTGTGGTGGATGCGGCGATTACGGCGGCGCTGCATTTTGTGCCTTTTAATATTAACCCGCATTATATCGATGCCTCAATTGAAAACCACACCGGGGAAACCCGTGATGAACGCCTGCTGGAGTTTTGTATTGAAAATCCGCATAAGATTGTTATCGGTATTCCCGAGGGCTCCTGGTTACATCTCGATGATACGGGTTTGAGCTACCATTGCCCCGCTAACCGGCCGTTGACGTGGTTTAAGTTTAACCGGCCCAACACCACCCTAATGCCCGGTGAAAATATGGATTTCTTTATCGACAACGATAATTATTAGGTGCTTAAACAATAAGAGCTTACCTATCGAAAAGGTATTGATACGCGCCGATTTGATGGCCAGCATTTACCATTGTTGGTGCATTCCCGCTTGTAAGGCCAGATAATCGGGGTGTTCCGGGGTGATTAAGCCGTGTCGTATGGCAAAGTCAATAATCACCACGGCGCTGTTGAACTTAAAGGCTTGGGTATTGGCAACCATAGCCAGTAACTCATCCATGGGGTAAAGGTGGAAAGAATCAACTTCGTCATCGTTGACTTGCGGGATAAAATCGGCGGGCAAACGTAAGTCGTAATTAAAAATGACATCGGGGCGTATGCCGATGGGTAAATCGTAATAATAGGAAATGGCGGAAACCGCCTGGGCCTTTTCGGCAAGCTGACGGGGAATGCTGGCCTCTTCGTGGCATTCCTTGATCAGGTTTTCCCTGAGGCTGAGGTTATAGGGCAGGCCGCCGGCGGCAATCTGGTCTAATTTGCCGGGGAAAGTCGGTTTGTTTAGAGCCCGTTTTCCTATCCACATGGCGATACCGTCTTTACCCTCAACATAACCGTTAATATGTACCCCGTAGCCGCGAATACCAAGAAAGGACAGTGCCGCCCGTTCCAATAAAAACAAGGTGTTTTGCCCGAACCCGGTGGCAACGGCGTAATGTTCGTCCCGCCAACCGGTTAACTGATGCTTGGCAAAATAGCGGCGAAAAAATTGCTCGATACGGCTTTCAAACACTTGGCGCTGTGCCGGGGCAAAGCGGATATCAACCCGCTGTTTTTGCGTGGTGATGGTAAAAAGGGCAGAATCCAGTTCATCCAGCAGTTGTGTATCCAGCCACCCTATAGCTTGATGATTGGCGTACAAACGGTAATAACGCCGATGCGGCAGGCGGCGATTGACATCGTCTATTCTGTCAAGTAAGGCCACGGTTAGCCGGGTGTGTGTTGGTAATTGTCAACCATCGTTGCCTGATAATATAGCAGCGGCTGGCGGTTTTTATCCCCTATAAAAATTTGTTCCACATCACCGATAATGATGTCGTGGTCCCCCTCGGCATAGCGATTACCCTTGTGGCAAACAAGCGTGGCCAATCCTTCGATAAGGGTTGGGACGCCGTCTGTGTCGCTAAAAAAAGTATCGATATTATCGCGGTTCTGCCCGGCAAATTGGTACGCCAAAGCCTTTTGTTTGCCGGCTAAAATATTGACCGAAAAACGCTCGATTTGAGCCAGTCTGTCTTTGCCAGTCCCTTGATTGCCAAGACAAAATAAAATTTTTAAGGGTGACAGCGACAGCGATGAAAAGGCACTGATGGTGACACCGTCTATTTGCCCGCTTTGCGGGTGATAATAAGAAACCACGCACACACCGGTAGCAAAACGCGACATTGCTTGTTTAAAAGATGTTTGCATAAACTGATCTTCCGTTAATGATTAAATGATAACCGCCGTATTTTACCGCAAAGCCGGCTAAAAATCTGTTTCATTCTGTGATTATTTTTGGTACATTGTTTCCTCCACTTAACAATTTTTGGGACAATCCCTTATGAACGCAGTCAATGCCGCTAAAACACAATACTTAACAGACTATAAGCCCAGCGATTTTAATATTCGGCACGTCGATTTGGACTTTGCTTTATTTGATAACCAAACCCTTGTGACAGCAAAAATTCAGTTCCTTAAAGTCAATAAGCGGGTAAAAAATTTGCAGTTGGTCGGGGAAGGTTTGCAGTTACTTGATTTGGCTGTCAACGGCCGGCCTTACGATGATTATGAAGCCACAGCAACGCATTTGACCGTTAAACAGGTGCCGGAAGAATTTACCCTAAGCACCCAAGTTATTATTCATCCGGAAAGTAACACCTTATTGGAAGGGTTATATCGCTCCAACGCGATTTTTTGTACGCAGTGTGAAGCGGAAGGTTTTCGCCATATCACCTATTTTCTGGATCGCCCGGATGTCATGGCCACTTATCGTGTGCGTATTGAGGCGGATAAAAAACGCTATCCACAGCTATTATCCAACGGTAATTTTGTTGCAGCGGGTGAGGTTGCCGGCGGGCGGCATTTTTGCCTGTGGCATGACCCGTTTGCCAAGCCGTGTTATTTATTTGCTTTGGTAGCCGGTGACTTGGCGGTAGTGGAGAAAAAGGTGACCACTATGTCAGGACGTCAGGTGTTGTTGCAGGTCTTTACCGAAAAGGCCTTTGCGCATCAGTCGGGTTATGCCTTGGGGGCGCTTGAACGGGCGATGCGCTGGGATGAAGAAACCTTTGGACTGGAGTATGACCTGGATCGCTATATGGTGGTTGCCATCGGTGATTTTAATATGGGGGCAATGGAAAATAAAGGGTTAAATATTTTCAATACCAAGTACGTCTTGGCAACGCCGGAAACAGCGACAGACCGCGACTTTATGCATATTGAAAATGTTATCGGACACGAATACTTTCATAATTGGACAGGTAACCGTGTCACTTGTCGGGATTGGTTTCAACTGTCGCTGAAAGAGGGCTTGACGGTGTTTCGGGACGGATTGTTTTCCGCCGATATGACCACTAAAGGTGTTAAACGTCTGGAAGAAGTTCGCACCGTCCGCGAACATCAGTTTATCGAAGATCAGGGCCCGATGAGCCACCCGGTCAGACCCGATAACTATATCGAGATTAATAACTTTTATACGCTGACCGTGTATGAAAAAGGGGCGGAAGTTATTCGTATGATGTACAACTTGATTGGGGCGGCCAATTTCAAAAAAGGCCTCCGACTGTACTTTCAACGCCACGACGGACAGGCCGTAACGGTTGAAGATTTTGTCCAAGCCATGTCCGATGCCTCGGGCACAGACTTGACGGGACAGTTTTTCCGTTGGTACACCCAATCGGGCACGCCCGAGCTGCGCGTTAAAAGCGAATACGACAGCGATAGCCGTATTTTCAAAATACACCTTGAACAGTACAATGCTCCCACCGTCAACCAAGCGGAAAAGCAGGATTTGGTTATTCCGATCACCTATCGCCTGTACGATGAACAGGGACAGGCGATGTCCTCGGAAAATGTGGTGGTGTTGGACAGGCAAACGAAAACGGTGGAATTTGGCAGTATCGGCAAACGTCCCGTACTGTCTTTGTTGCGTAATTTTTCCGCCCCGGTGGTGGTTAAGTATGAACAAAGTAACCCTGAATTACACACTCTGGTACGTTACGATGACGATTTATTCGTGCGTTTTGATGCCATTCAGTTACTGTTAAAACGGGCGGTGGCCGACCTGTTAGCTGATCAGTCGGCGGCTGACGGTCAGCAAACAATCAACGACATTGCTGCAACCCTGGAGCAGGTGAGCAAAGACGATACACCCGATGGAGAAAAAGCCGAATTGTTAAGCTTTCCTGATTTGTCCGTCTTTTTTGATGTTATGGAGCTGGTTGATGTCGATAAACTGGCTGCTGCCGTAGGGCAGGTCAAACAGGCTTTGGTAAAACAATTAACACCGACCCTGCAAGCAATATTAGCGGAAGCACCAACCTTTGCCGATGATGATTTGTCCTTTGCCGCCATTGGACAACGCAGCTATCGTAATGCCTGCCTGGCGTTATTGGCCGCTAATAAAGACGCGGCCACGCTGACTTATGCGATGCAATTATTTACCAAGGCAAAGGTAATGACCAACCGGTTGGCTGCCTTAAATGCCCTTAACCAAACGGCCAGTGAACAGCGCCAAACGGCACTGGAGCGTTTTTATCAGCAGTTTGCCGATGACCCGCAGGTGATGGATAAATGGCTGGCTATTCAAGCCGATGCTGATTTCGACGATACCATTGAGACCGTTAAAAAATTAGCACAAGATCCGGTATTTAGCTTAACCAATCCCAATAAGGTACGTTCGCTTTATGGGACGTTCAGCTCGCATAACTTAACACAATTCCACCATATTTCGGGGCGGGGCTATGATTTGCTGACAGACGTTATTGCCGAGCTGGATAAAATCAACCCGAGTGTTGCCGCTCGTATGGTGACACCACTCACGCAGTGGCGACGCTTTGATAAAAAACGCCAGACTTTGATGCAAGCAAGGTTACAAAGCCTCGCGGATAATAAGGCCATTTCCAAAGATTTATACGAGATTGTCAGTAAGAGTTTATAAGAAACCTTTGCACAAACAGTCGAACGGGAAAAATTCGAGGTGCACGGAACGCAGAAACCGGAGTTTACCTGACCACTTTTGGTTTTATTAAGGGGTTAAGGAGAGGGAGGCGTTATGCGAAAAAAATATTATCTGGGTATCGTATTATTATCCGTCTTGCTCGGCGCTTTTTATTATTACGGGCGCAGTATCTGGCATCCCTACTATTCTAGGTAGTGTAGTCACGAGATGTTATTTTTTGCGATAGGTAGGCGGTTATCAGACAAGGCAAAGCGTGCAGAGAATAGTTATTCGTATTGTTGCTCGACATTACTTGTAGTGCCTTGCGCTTTACGCCTTGATAGGAAAACATTCTGCACACCGACAAAAAACAATATCTCGTGACTACACTACCTAGGGTAGTTGGCAAACAAACCGTGGCCGGTGTAATCAGCCGCATCGGCAGTGCTAACCGGCGGCAGTGGCAAGCGGATTTGACGGCGGTAAAAGGGCAGTATCCTCCCCGGCACGTGACCTTATTGGCAATCAAATCAACAAAAACGTTGGAGGTGTGGGCGGAAAATGCACAAAAACGTTATGTGCATGTCAAAACCTATCCCATTCTTGCCGCCAGTGGCCGATTGGGGCCCAAACTACGAGAGGGAGACCGCCAGGTCCCCGAAGGCCTTTACCGTATCATAGGGTTGAATCCCAACAGCAGTTATCATTTATCAATGCAGCTCAATTATCCCAATGCTTTTGACTTAAAACAGGCGCAAGCAGAGGGGCGAAGCCAGCCCGGCAGTAATATTTTTATCCACGGTAAGGCGCTGTCAATCGGTTGTCTGGCCATGGGGGATACCAATATAGAACAACTGTTTACCCTGGTGCACGATGTCGGACCGGCAAATATTGACGTTATTATTACCCCGACTGATCCGCGCACAGCTGCATTAGTGGTGCCCCCCGGTGCTCCGGCCTGGACGGCAAGCCTGTATCGGTCGATTGAAAAAGCGACGGCAAAATTTCGGTAACAATACCCGCTAACAGGATAGGGCAGGTTGCCCCCGTCCTGTCGATGGGGCGGGGCCGACGATACTATCCCAGCAGACGATTTACCGTGGCGATGTAGGCTGCCGTGTCTTCCAGACTGCCGTTTTCAGCCAGTAGTGCCTGACTGAAGAGAACATTCACCCAGTCGTTTAAGGTCTCGCCTTCCTGCATATCCGCCAGTTGTTTAATCATCTTATGGTCGCTGTTGATTTCAAAAATGTATTTTTGCTCGGGGATATCTTGTCCGGCGGCTTTCATAATTTGTGCCATTTGGTGGGTCATACCACCCTCACCAAGCACCACACAACTGGGCGTTTTGGTCAGGCGTTTACTTTCCCGTACCGCAAGCACTTTATCACCCAAAACCGCTTTGATTTTGTTGATTATGGCATCGGTGCCGGCTTTATCTTCAGCCGATTTTTTCTCGCTATCGGTGTTGTCGAATAACTCCCCGGTAATATCGGTTTGGTTGATTGACTCAAACGATTTGCCGTCGAATTCGTGCAGCTGGCTCATCATCCATTCATCGATTGGCTCCCACATTAATAACACTTCAACGCCGTTTTTCTCGAAAATCTCCAAATGCGGACTGTTTTTGGCGGTGTTTTTCGAGTCTGCCACCAGATAGTAAATTTTTTCCTGCTTTTCCGGCATA
>PDWI01003370.1_pt1 | contig 22606 bp, 22 predicted proteins | sample 1430891 | NCBI WGS metagenome assembly PDWI01 (sample SAMN01162508, study PRJNA174530) | Oral metagenome, whole genome shotgun sequencing project. | biome: Marine environment; feature: Marine mammal; material: Swab sample of the gingival sulcus; isolation source: swab sample of gingival sulcus... | reverse complement strand
CCAGCTTCTGGGAAAAATCAGTCTGGCCTATGATTTTGACTCTGCCACCGTGTATGGTCTGATTTCCCAGGGCAGCAGGGCCGGCGGCATTGTAAGCCTGCTCCAGACCGACATGATGCACCACTACGACCCGGAAACCGCTGTGAATTACGAAGCCGGATTTAAATATCATCTTCCCCGGGGATGGGGCTATCTGGACGCAGCCCTTTTCCTGACAGACATTAAAGATCTGCATGTGAGCACCACCGGAAACGGGGGATTCCAATATGTTTCCAATGCCGGAGAAGCACGCAATATGGGAGGAGGGGAGGTGCAGTTGAATCTGAATCTGCATCAGAATCTGACAGCCAGTATTGCTTTTGGTTACGTTGACGCCAAATTGGAGGGATACAAGGGGGACAAAGACTACAGCGGAAAGAAAGTTCCCAGGGTTCCTGACATGACTGGCATGATCGCCATGCAGTATGGTCGAAAGATCTCATCAGGAATATCCCTGGTCGGCAGAGCCAGCTACCAGTATATTGGCAAAATTTATTGGGATTTGGACAACACAAATGATGAAAAGGCTTATGGCCTGATAAATGCCACCCTTGGATTGGAAGGGGATTGGTGGCGGCTTTATGTCTGGGGCAAAAATCTTGCGGATGAAAAATATGTCCGGTCCGCCGTTATGTGGGGTGACATGAGCGTGGGCGGCTATGGCGCTCCGCTTACCTGTGGCCTCACTGCGCAGTTTCTGTTTTAACCCATTCCTCTATATACGCCTCTGGAGATTGGCGTTCTCCTTTGCATCACGATCTGCCGTGATGCAAAGGAGAAAAACGGTTATTTATTTGTCCTTCACTTCCTCAAAATCCGCGTCCACCACGTCATCGTCATTTCCGGGCTGGGGGCCGGCGCCTGCTCCCGGTCCACCAGGTCCGGCTTCCGGGCCGCCCTCGGCTCCGGCTTCGCCGGCCTGCTGCTGGTACATGGCTTCGGCCAGTTTGTGTGAGGCCTGCATCAGTTCTTCGCTTCTGGCCTTCAGGGCCTCGGTGTCCTCGCTTTCCAGCAGGCTCTTGAGTTCGCCGATTTTGGCCTCCACATTGGAGCGCGTTTCCGCGTCCACCTTTTCGCCCAGATCCTTCAGGGATTTTTCCGCCTGGTAGATCTGGGAATCGGCGTGGTTGCGGGCTTCCACCAGATCCTTTTTCTTTTTGTCCTCGTCGGCGTGGAGTTCCGCCTCTTTCACCAGCTTCTCGATCTCTTCGTCGCTGAGACCGGAAGACGCCGTGATCTTGATGGCCTGTTCCTTGCCGGTTCCCAGATCCTTGGCAGAGACGTTGACAATGCCGTTGGCGTCGATGTCAAACGTGACCTCCACCTGCGGCACGCCGCGCGGCGCCGGGGGAATGCCCACCAGATCAAAACGGCCCAGGGTTTTGTTGTCTCCCGCCATTTCCCGCTCGCCCTGCAAAACGTGGATGGAAACGGCCGGCTGGTTGTCCGCCGCCGTGGAAAAGGTCTGGCTTTTCCGGGTGGGGATGGTGGTGTTCTTTTCGATCAGCTTGGTCATGACGCCGCCCAGAGTCTCAATGCCCAGAGAAAGCGGGGTGACATCCAGCAGCAGCACATCCTTTACGTCGCCCTTGAGCACACCGGCCTGGATGGCGGCGCCCACGGCCACGACTTCATCCGGGTTCACGCCCTTGTGGGGATCCTTGCCAAAGATCTTTTTCACCCGCTCCTGTACGGCCGGCATCCGGGTCATGCCGCCCACCAGGATAACTTCATCAATATCACCCGCAGAGAGGCCTGCGTCTTTCATGGCGACCTTGCAGGGCATTTCCAGCTTGTCCAGCAATTCTTCCATCAGGTTTTCCAGCCTGGACCGGGAAATCTTGATATTCAGATGCTTGGGGCCGGAGGCGTCCGCCGTGATAAACGGCAGGTTGACATCCGTCTCCATGGAGGTGGAGAGCTCTTTCTTGGCGTTTTCCGCTGCTTCCTTGAGACGCTGGAGCGCCATTTTGTCCGCCCGCAGGTCAATGCCCTGTTCCCGCTTGAATTCATCGGCCAGGTAATCAATAATGCGCAGATCGAAATCTTCACCGCCCAGATGGGTGTCTCCGTTGGTGGCCTTTACTTCAAACACGCCTTCGCCGATTTCCAGAATGGACACGTCAAAGGTGCCGCCGCCCAGGTCGAAGACCGCGATTTTTTCCTCGGATTTTTTGTCCAGCCCGTAAGCCAGGGAGGCGGCCGTGGGTTCGTTGATAATCCGAAGCACGTTCAGACCGGCAATCTTGCCGGCGTCCTTGGTGGCCTGGCGCTGGCTGTCATTGAAATAGGCGGGCACCGTGATGACGGCGTCGGTGACCGGCTCTCCGAGATAGTCCTCCACAAACTGCTTGATATGGCTTAAGATATGGGAAGAAACTTCTGCCGGGCTGTACAGCTTGCCGCGCAGATTGATGCGCACGTCCCCGTTGGCCGCTTTTTCAATGGCGTAGGGCAGGATGCTGGTATCATCCTGCACTTCCCTGGAATCAAATTTCCGGCCGATGAGGCGCTTGGCGCCGAATACCGTATTCTCCGGATTGGTGATGGCCTGCCGTTTGGCGATCTGGCCCACCAGGCGTTCTCCGTTTTCGGAAATTCCCACCACGGACGGGGTGGTGCGCCCGCCATCTGCGTTGGTGATGACAGTGGCCTCAGCGTTTTCCATGACGGCCACACATGAATTGGTGGTTCCCAGATCAATACCTATGATTTTGCCCATTTCTGTTCTCCTTAGCGTAAACGAATACGGATCATATCAGGGTGATTGCTTTTATGATTGCGGCGGTGTGCCGGGCGCAGACTCCTCGGGAGGCGCTTTGCCGGTTTCTTCCTCGACCCCGGGATCTTCCGGCGCATCTTCTTCATCCGGCGGGGATGCCGGGGCCGTGTTTTTGGCGATGACGACCATCGCCGGGCGGATCAGACGTTCATGGAGCAGGTAGCCTTTCTGAAATTCCCGCAGAATCGCGCCGTCGGCAGCCTCTTCGCTTGATTCCTGTCCCATGGCTTCGTGATAGGATGGATTGAAGGGGCGGCCAATGGATTCCACGGGGGTGACATGGAATTTTCCGAGAACGGTCAAAAGCTCATTCCGGGTCATCCGCACCCCTTCCAGAATGCCCTTGTCCGCTTCTTCCTCCGGAGCGGAGTCAATGGCCCGTTCCAGGTTGTCCAGGACCGGAAGCAGCGCTTTGATCAGCGCTTCATTGGCGTATTTGCGCGCTTCAAGAGCATTTCTCGCGGTCCGTTTTTTATAATTTTCAAACTCCGCGTACAGGCGGAGAAACCGGTTTTTTTCTTCGGCAAGAAGCGCCTGGCTTTCGCTGAGGGCATCTTTTTCCGGTTCCGTAACAGTCTCTTCTTCAGCGGTTTCTTCTTCGGGCGGGGCTGTTGCTTCAGCCTGTTCCTCCAGGGGGATGTCGGCCGTGCCCTTGGATTCGGCAGCTGATTCTTCGCTGGTTTGTTCCGTTCTGGTTTCTTCGTTCGGTGCGTGCGTCATGGGCCAAAAAGCTCTCCCGGTCTTTTGATGAAGCGTGCCGTACAAATTGTTCATCAAGGCAGTCAGTAGCGTCAAAAGAAATCGCCGTCATCATATAAATGCATTGAAATACAGCGGAAACAAATATGTTCCGATCATTTTTCGGGGAAAACATAAGACGCCATGAGTCCATGTCAAGCAGTCGGAAACAGGGGGGAACAGGTTTTTGATCATTACTATCTGAATTTTGTAAGTTACACATAGAAAATTTCTTGTAATATTTTGAATTTAATGTTAAAATGATTCAAAAATTTAAGCGGGAGGACAGGGCGCGGACCCGTCGGCATCGACGGCCGTATCCGGTGTTTCCGGGCGGTACAAACAAAAAGGAGGAAGGATGAGCACCAACGATCTTGCGGAACTGGATGCCCTGGTGGCGGAATGGAAGGACGGCCCCGAACGCATCCGGGAGGCCTTCATGAAATTTCGGAAGCAGCTGGAGGGCCTTTCCGGCGTCCGGCTGGAGTATGTGCCCCGCGAGGGGCTGACCTATTCCCTCAGGGGCCTGAAAGAAGGATGTGACCGTCCCCTGCTGGTCATGGTGGATATTATAGAAGACAATCCCCGGTGGCTGTCGGTCTGTTTTTATGCGGATCTGATTCAGGATCCGGAAGAGCGGGGAGATTCCGTTCCCGAGGGGCTGCTGGGGGAAGACGCCTGTTGTTTTGATCTGGAAGAATGGGCGGATGACCTGGTGGATTATATTGCGGAGCGTATCGACGAAGCCGCCGTCAGATGATCCGCCGGGAAAAAGGGTGGATACTGCCATGACGGAAGTGACGCGCTCGCGGATAAAAGAATTGATTGATGCGCCGGGGCCGGTGGACCGGGTGCTGGTGAAGGGCTGGGTGCGGACTCGCCGGGACGGTAAGGCCTTTTCTTTTCTGGAAATCAACGATGGCTCCTGCCTTGAAAATATTCAGGCCGTCGTGGACGCGGATGTACCCGGATACGCGGATATCCATCGCCTGACCACGGGTGCGTCCCTGGAGCTGATCGGGCGCCTGGCTGCCTCCCCGGGAAGGGGCCAGAAATGGGAAATCCAGGCCGATGGCGTTGTCATCCTGGGGGAGGCGCCGGATTCCTTTCCCCTGCAGAAAAAACGGCATAGTGATGAGTTTTTGCGCACCATTGCCCATCTGCGGCCCCGCACCAGTAAATACGGCGCGATATTTCGCATCCGGTCCGAACTGACCTGGGCCGTCCACCGTTTTTTCCGGGACCGGAATTTTTTTCAGGTGCATACCCCGGTCATCACGGGTTCTGACTGCGAAGGCGCCGGCGAGCTGTTCCGGGTGACGAAACTGAATCCGGCCGGAAAGCCGGCGGGCGCCGCCGCGCCGATTGATTCCGATGATTTTTTCGGCAGGAAAACCAGCCTGACGGTTTCTGGACAGCTATCGGCGGAAATGCTGGCCCTGGCCCTGGGCCATGTCTATACCTTCGGGCCCGCGTTCCGGGCGGAAAATTCCAATACCAGCCGCCATATGGCCGAATTCTGGATGCTCGAGCCGGAAATGGCCTTTTGCGACCTTGGCTGCAATATGGACCTGGCCGAGGAATTGATCCGGCATCTTGTCCGTCATGCCATGGAAGCGTCGGCCGAAGATCTGGCACTCTTTGCCCGGTTTGTGGACAAAGGGCTGATGAAAACCCTGAACACCCTGGCGGAGGGCGCCTTTGTCCGTCTTTCGTATACCGAGGCTGTGGGGATGCTGCAAAAAGCGAAAGCGGATTTTGTCTATCCCGTGGAATGGGGCGTGGATTTGCGGTCGGAGCATGAACGGTATCTTGCGGACACCTGTTTTCAACGGCCCGTGATCCTGTATGATTATCCGGCGGATATCAAGCCGTTTTACATGCGGGTAAACGACGACGGAAAGACCGTGGCCGCAATGGATGTCCTGGCGCCGGGCATCGGGGAGATTATCGGCGGCAGCCAGCGGGAGGAGCGGCTGGACGTGCTGGAGCGCCGTATGACCGAAACGGGCATGTCCCGCGAGGAGTACTGGTGGTACCTGGATTCCCGGCGCTTCGGAACGGTTCCCCACAGCGGGTTTGGCATGGGATTCGAACGGATGCTGATGCTCGTGACCGGGATCCGGAATATCCGGGACGTACTGCCCTTTCCCCGCACGCCGGGAAGTATTGATTTCTGATCCCGTAAGCAATAAGGAATCTTCTGCCCCGGATCTGATGGCGGGGATTAGCCCGTTTTTCCCCATTATCCGGCCGTATCCGGGACCGCCGTTTCAATCCAACAGAAAGAGAGCCGCAAATGACCTGCACCAGCCTGATAACGGAAGTGAACGAAAATTTTGTCGGCATCATCATCCTGAATCGTCCGGATCATCTCAATACCTTTAATACGGCCCTGGCCGTGGAACTGGCGGACGCCCTCACGGTCATGGACGATGACCCGAAGGTCCGGGTGATCCTCATCAGGGGTGCCGGGAAATCTTTTTGCGCCGGCATTGATGTCAATGAAATGGAAGGCAAGACCGCCATGGAATACCGGGAATGGATCGAGCGGATGGAAACGCCCCTGATCCGGATCGCGAAATTGAAAAAACCGGTGATCGCGCAGGTGCAGGGAATGGCCGTGGCCAACGGAATGGGCCTGGCGGCGGCGGCGGATCTGACCATCGGCGCGGACAACGCTAAAATGGGATTGACCGCCATTAATGTGGGCCTGAACTGTGTTGGTCCGGTCATCCCGGTGGCCCGCTGTGTGGGACGCAAGAAGGCTCTGGAACTGCTGCTCTACGGCAATCTTGTCAAGGCGCCCGAGGCCCTGGCGCTGGGGCTGTTCAACCGCGTCGTTCCCAGGGATGAGCTGGACGCGGAAGCCCTGGCCTGGGCCGGGGATCTGGCGAAAAAAAGCCCCATCGCCGTCCAGATCGCCAAACAGGGCTATTACGCATCCGAGGACATGGATTATTTCCGTCAGTTTGAATTGATGAACGAAGCCTTTGCCCGCCTGTGCACCACGGATGACGCCAAAGAAGGCGTTGCCGCGTTTTTTGAAAAACGCCTTCCGGAATGGAAAGAACGCTAACAGCAAAAAAAACAAAGGGATAAGAGATGAATTCTGCAACGGATCTGAATGTGCTGGTCATCGGTGGCGTGGCCACCGGTCCCAAGGCGGCGTCGCGGTTGAAGCGCCTGAAGCCCGGAGCGCGGGTGACCATGATTGAGCGGGATACGCTGGTTTCCTACGGGGCCTGCGGACTGCCGTATTTTGTGGAAGGCCTGTTTTCCGAGGTGGAGGAATTGATCCGTACCCCGGCCGATGTACCCCGGAATGTCGCGTTTTTTGAAAAAGCCAAGGGCGTTGCCGTGCGCACCGGCGTGGAGGCCCTCCGCATTGATCGGGACCGGAAAACCGTCACCGTGCAGGATCTAAGCTCCCGGGAGACCGAGGATCTGCCCTATGATAAACTGGTTCTGGCCACGGGCGGTTATCCCTTTCGTCCTCCCATCCCCGGCGTGGAATTGAAGAATGTCTGGTTCATGACCCACCCCGATCACGCCGAATCACTGGTGGCCCAGATTGAGGCACAGAACCTGAAAAAAATCGTCCTGGTGGGGGCGGGGTTTATCGGTATTGAGATGGCCGAAGCCCTGAAACTCAGGGGGCTGGATGTGGTAGTGGTCGAGATGGCGGACCAGATCATGACCGGCATCCTGGATGAGGATATGGCCCGTTTCGGCGCCAGGGCATTGACGGGCGGCGGCGTAGAGCTGGTCCTCGGAGAGCAGGTCACGGCCCTGGAAGGGGAAGAAACCGTCACCGGGGTGAAAACCAATGTCCGGAGCATCGGGGCCGAGGCCGTGATCATTGCCGTGGGTACCCGTCCCAATGACGCCCTGGCACGGGAGGCCGGCCTGGACTGCATGGAGCGCGGCGGCATCCTCATCAACGAATACTGCCAGACATCGGATCCGGATATTTATGCCGGGGGCGACTGCGTGGTGAACCGCTATTACGGCGGCGGGGCCGGGGGCAGCTGGTTCGTGGCCCTGGGCTCCACGGCAAACAAGCATGGGCGGATCATCGCTGATCATATTGCCGGAAAACCGGTTCCCTTTCCCGGCATCGGCGGCACCGGCGTGGTCCGGGCATTCAATTTCAACCTGGGCCGCACCGGGATGGGCGAACGACAGGCAAAAAACCTGAACCTGGATGTGGAGACTGTTGTCTGGGCCGGCCCGGATCGTCCTCACTATATGCCGGATGCCCGTCCCCTGCTCATCAAAATGATCGCCGGACGCAGGGACAGAAAGCTTATCGGCGTCCAGGTGGCCGGGCCGGGGGACGGCGCCAAGCGGCTGGACGTGGCGGCGGCCCTCATCCTCATGGGCGCGACACTGGATGATGTGGCGGGGGTGGATTTCGCCTATGCGCCGCCTTTCAGCCCGCCCATTGATCCGCTTGCGGCCTGCGCCCATCTTTTGACCAATAAACTGGACGGCCTGGCGGTGAGCGTCTCTCCGGAAGAAGCCCTGCGGCGCATTTCCGGTTCCCACCCGCCCCTGGTGATTGATACGCGGACGCCCAGGGAAATCGAGGAGATGCCGTTTCCGGAGGAAACGCTGGCCATTCCTCTCGGCGCCTTGCGGGAGCGATTGGCCGAACTGCCGAAGGACCGGGAGATTCTTACATTCTGCAAGGTCAGCCTGCGCGGATACGAGGCCCAGCGCATTCTGAACGCCGCCGGATTTGACCGGGTGGCGTTTATTGAAGGCGGTGTTTTCGGCTGGAGCGTTTAGTTCTCACGCCCCGGATCTTTTATGCCGCCGGCCAGTGAAAAACGGCTCTCCTGGAAATCCTCCCGGCGTCCGTCGGCTCTGCGCCGGATGCCGGGAGGATTTTTCTTGCATGCATCCGCTCTCCCATGATACAGATATAATTTGGGTACGTTTGAATGCGGTGGCAGTGCGCTGCGCGGGAAATACCGGGGCGGATCGGGATCAGGATCAGGATCAGGATCAGGGCTGGGGGGATCATCCATTCCGTCAGTCGTCAATTCGTCGGTCCGTCTTTATCAAATAAGCTGAAACGGAAAGTAAGCTGAAACGGAAAGAGGAGGACGGGGTAATGGCGAAATGCAAAACGGCAATCACTTTCGCCCTGGTGCTGGTGTTCGCCATCGCGTTGCAGACGATTCTGATTTTTGCGGATATACAGGATTCTCCCAACAAGGCTGCGGCGGAATTTGTAAAAGCCTATTTCGCGTTTGACGAAAAAGGGCTTGTCCAAAGGACGGCCGCATCGTTCATGATGACGGAAGACGGGAATCTGGTGAAGCAATATGTGAACAGCGCCCGGGAAAGATTTGCCGCCAGGGGATTTGAATCCGGTTGTTATACCCGTCATAAACTCTACCACGTCCGTACCGAAACCCTTTCCGGCAGCCCCCTGTCGGCGAGCATCCGCTTGACTGGCGAACGGCGGTCTCCCTTAAGAAGCTTCTTTTCCGGGGAAAAAAAGATCCCCGTTGATGTCCGGCTGGAAATGGTCAGGGAAGACGGTGTCTGGAAGGTCGTTGCCTCCTCTCTTCCCTTTGTCGGCGCCTGATGGAAACCCGGAAGTTTCTTCGCGAACTGGAACCCTGCGCCATAGATGAAGCTCATCCGGATCAGCGCCGCAGGCCGTATTTTGTGCCCTTTGTGCTGACCTTTTGTATCCTGGCCGTGGTGTGGATGGTATTTTCCGGTAAATTCGATGCCTTTCATTTATCCCTGGGCGGCATTTCCTGTGCGCTGGTGGCCTGGCTTTCCTCGGATATGCTTTTCCCTCCCCATGCCTCCCTCGGCGATACCGTGCTTAGCTGGGGGCGATTTTCTCTTTATCTCCCATGGCTGCTTAAAGAGATTTTTTTCGCCAATTTTCACCTGCTGAAATTATCCTTTCATCCCCGCATGATGGATCTCATTGATCCGCAGGTCTTTAAATTCAACAGTGAACTCAAGGGCCGGATGGCCCTTTTGACCATGGCCAATTCCATTACCCTGACGCCGGGGACCATCACCGTCAATGTATCGGTGACGCGGAAATTTACCATCCATGCCATTGATACGCCGTCGGCGGACGCCCTGCCCGGGGAAATGCAGAAAAAAGTGGCGCTGGCCTTCGGCGAAAGACGTCGGAACGAGGGGGGGTAATGGCGCCGGTTTTTTTATTCGCGGAAGTGATCCTGGTGATCCTCATGGCGGCGACCCTGTATCGGGGCGTCATTGGCCCCACTGTGCTGGACCGCCTGCTGGCGGCGAATGGGATTGGAACCAAGACTTTAATATTATTGATTTTTATCGGTATCTCCTTTCATTCCCTGGATATGTTCGTAGACATTGCCCTGGCCTATGCCATGCTGAATTTTATTGCTGTATTGGCGGCTGCCCGATATTTCCAGAAACGAAAAGGGCTGCATACCGGGGAAAACGAGCCGGATCAGGTGTAATACCGGCATCAAGGTCCGGATCGGAGGTCGTATCATGTTGATCAACGCGCTGGTCATTATCTGCATCGGGATCGGCCTTGTTTTCTTTACCGGCGGCGTGGTGGGGATCATCCGGTTTCCGGATTTTTATTCCCGCCTGCACCCGGCCGGGAAGATGGACACCCTGGCATCCTTGTTCATGCTCATCGCGGCGGCCCTTTACCATCTGCATCATTTTGACCTGACCCATCTTCTGACCAGCCTGAAAATCATCCTGGTCATCGTATTTATTTTCCTTGCCAGTCCCACCGCCACCCATGCCATTGTGGATGCCGGATTTCGGTCCGGTCTGCGTCCCTGGAAAAAAGGGGAGAAACGGAGATAAGATGCTCTGGCAGATTGATATCGCTGTTTTGACAATGGTCGTTGTTTGCGCTGTGGCAGCGTTGCAGGTCAGGGATCTTCTGGGCGCCGGCATTCTTTTCAGCGCCTACAGTTTCATGATGTGTCTTATGTGGTCCGTGATGGGAGCTGTGGACGTGGCCTTTACCGAAGCCTCTGTGGGGGCCGGTGTCAGCACGGTACTGTTCATTGCCGCCGTATTTCGCACCACAAGGAGGACAGGGGATTGAAACGCTTCGGCTTCATCATCTCCGCCTTATGCGGTCTGCTCCTGCTTTTTGTCAGCACCGGGTTTCCCGACTGGGGGGATCCCGCCGCGCCGGCAAGTCTTCATTTATCACCTGAATTCATCCGGAGAAGCATACCGGATACCGCCGTTCCCAATATCGTGACTGCGGTGCTGGCCGATTACCGGGGATATGACACCATGTTTGAAACGGTGGTGGTCTTTACGGCCGGCGCCGCATGCCTTTTTCTTTTGGGATCGCTCCGGCGGAAAAAAGAGGAGATGGCTTATTTCCGGCATATGCGTACAGGGATCGTTCTGCGGTTCAGGGGAAAGGACTGCCGGCTTCCCACGGGATCGGATTGTTTTGAACAGATTGATCCCAGCTGGACTCCCCATGATTTTATCGTATCCAGCCTGAGCCGGCTTATTATTCCCTTTATCCTGCTCTTTGGATTATACGTGCTGGCCCATGGTCATCACAGCCCCGGCGGGGGATTTCAAGGCGGGGTCATTACGGCGGGCGCCGCGCTTCTCCTGTCCCTGTCCCATAATCTGCGGGTCATGCTCGCGCGCATCCATCACCGGTATCTCGGCATCCTGTCCGCCGCCGGGGTTCTGATCTATGTTGGCGTGGGGCTCTTGTGCCTGTTGTTCGGCGGCAATTTCCTGGATTATTCCGTACTGGCGGGCCTGCTGGGCACCGATCCGGCAGCGGCCCGGTCCCTGGGCATCCTGTTTGTGGAAATCGGCGTGGCGGTAGCGGTGGCGGCCACCATGGTGGTGATCTATGTCAATGTGTCCTCTGCGGGGAATTACGACGAGGGGCTTTGATTCGAAATGGATTTGCTGATCGCGAAATATAATTACTGGATATTCATCATCCTGATGATGATCGGGATGTACGCCATGATCGGGAAAAACAACCTGATCAAAAAAATTATCGGCATGAATATTTTTCAGACGGCCATCATCCTCTTTTATGTGTCCACGGGCATGAAGCGGGATGCGGGCATTCCCATCATTCAGCACGGACACGGGGATACGGTGGTCCGGGTTGCGGATTATATCAATCCCCTTCCCCATGTGCTCATGCTCACCGCCATCGTGGTGTCCGTGGCGACCCTGGGAGTGGCCCTGGCGCTCGCTCTCATGATCTACCGGGAACATCATACCCTTGAAGAGGATGAAATCCTGAAACGGCTTGGTGATTGAGATATGGACCAGCTTCCCGCCATTATTCTGATTTCTCCCCTGCTCGCCGCTTTTTTCGTGGTGATCGCGGGCTGGCTGAATCATGGATTTTCCTTCTGGTTCAGCACGGTTTCGCTGGCCATTTCCGTGGGCGCCGCCTGCCTGCTTTTGTGCCGGGTGCTGGATATCGGGCCCGTTCATTATTATCTGGGCAGCTGGGCTCCGCCGGTGGGAATTGAACTGGCCGTGGACGGATTGAACGCGGTTTTGACCCTGGTCATCTCTGCCATCGCCCTTGCCAACCTGCTGGCGTCATCCCGGATCATCCGTAAGGAATACGGTGAAAAAGAAGCCCTTTTTTACGGCATTTATCTTCTTTCCGTTGCCGGTCATATCGGCATGCTGCTCACGGGAGATGCGTTCAATCTTTATGTTCTCCTGGAAATTTCCGCTCTTTCCGGATATGCGCTGTTGGCCGTTGGTTCCGACAAGGCCCCGTTTTCCGTATTCCGCTATCTGATGATTGGAACTGTGGGGGCGTCCTTTTACCTTCTGGGCATTGGTTATCTGTATATCATGACCGGCAGCCTGAATATGGCGGATCTGGCGGTTCTGCTTCCTGCGGTCAGGACATCCCCCGTTGTTCTCACCGCCTTTGCCATGATTCTGACGGGTCTCATGATCAAAATGGCCGTTTTCCCCATGCACGCCTGGCTGCCGCCCGCCTACGCGGATGCCAAATCTCCCGCTGCCACTCTTATCGCCCCCATGACCACCAAGGTGATGGTCTATGTCATGGTGCGGATGGTGCTGTCCGTATTCACGCCGGAGATGGCGTTTTCCGTATCCCTGGTGCGGGAAATTATGATCGGCCTTGCCATTGCCGCCATTGCCTATGGCGCTGTTTCCGCCCTGGCCCAGAGAGATCTGAGACGGATGCTGACCTATATCCTGCTGGCGGAGGTCGGGTATATGCTGGGCGGGTTCTGGCTGGGGAATCGCAGCGGCATGACCGGAGCCATGCTGCATATCATCAATGATGCCCTGATGACATTCTGTGTATTTCTGGCGGCATCTTCTATCCATGAGCAAAAGCATTCCCTCGGATTTTCCGGATTTTCCGGATTGTTCGCCGAGATGCCCTTTACCATGGCGGCCCTGGTCATCGGCGGCTTTTCCATGATCGGGGTGCCCCCCACCTGTGGATTTTTCAGCAAATGGTATTTACTTCAGGGGGCGATGAGCGCGGGCCGGTATCTGTTTGCCGGTGCGCTTATTTGCAGCAGCCTGGTCAATATCGTCCTGTTTTTCCGTATTTTTGAGATTGCCTATTTTCATCCTTTTGACGGCAGGGAGCATCATGATCTTCACGGGGAGGTGCATCGGAAAGAGGGCATCATCCGGGAATCTTCATGGAATATGCTGGCGATTCTCCTGCTGGCCGGGGGAAGCCTGATCGGTGCCGGGCTGATTTCCGGCGATATCGTCACACACATTATAGATGTGGCTTTCTTTTAAAGTAGACTCCGGAATCCAATATGAGCCTTTTGTTTTTGTGTAAGAGGATCAGGATATGTCGGATGTATTAATATTAGTGGAACGTATTAAAAATACAATTTTATTGGGTGAGAGCCATTTTCGAGAGTTCAAAAGTGCGTTTGAGGGTCCATCTGAAGAGAAAAAGCGTGGCAATGTCAAACATCTTTGTCGATATATTGGGGAAGCCCTTGTTGCCTTTGCAAACGCAGACGGAGGCGAGTTGCTTCTTGGCGTTGAGGATAATGGGACGATTACCGGCGTTCCTCATAATGCGTCTGAGATTGCGAATATGCTTTCTGCATGTCAAACGCATGTCCACCCTGAAAGCAGGCTCCCTCTTATTGCAAATCTGGAGATTACGATTGATAATAAACAGATCTTATTCTTCTCTGTCAGTAAAGGCACAACAGAAATCTACCAACTGCCCGATGGCCGATGTGTACGACGGAAAGATAAAAGCACTGTTCCTGTTGACCAGATTGTCTTTGACCGGCAAGAGACAAGCTCTCGAGAGTATGACCGGCAGTTTGTTGATGGGGCAGGTGTCCATGATTTAGATATTCCTGCCATTCAGGCGATCGCAGACAACTATCTCAGAGGATTAAGTGTTGAACGGTATTTACAGCAAGTTGGGCTGGCAGAGTATTCCTCCACTGGTTTACGGTTGAGAATGGCAGCATTATTGCTTTTTGCAAAAGATATTCAACGATGGCATCCGCGCTGTCAAGTCAGGATTTTGAAAGTATCTGGTAAAGAAGTAAAATCAGGAGAAGACTATAATGTTGTGGCAGACGAGATTGTCCGGGGAAATATATTCGATCTCACTGCGTCATCATGGGAACGGCTTCGCCCTTTTTTAGCCTGTAAAACCGTGTTTGGTGCTGACGCAAAGTTTGAACAACAGTATATGTATCCGGAATGGGCCTGCCGGGAAGCCCTTATTAATGCGATCTCCCACCGTGACTACAGTATTCAGAACGGTATTGAAATTTTTATCTTCAACGATTCCTTGCAGATTAAGAGTCCGGGGGCACTATTATCAACCCTGTCCATTCAAAATTTAGAAGAATTACAAGGCGCACATGAATCCCGGAATGTGTTTATTGCGCGGGTGTTGCGTGAAAATAGCTATATACGCGAATTAGGGGAAGGGATCAGACGGATGTTTGACTTAATGGAAAAACGGGAACTCCAGTCCCCCATACTGTATTCAAATGATATCTGGTTTCGTATAACCCTTCCTCATAAATCTGTGTTTACGCCTGAGCAACAGAAATGGCTCAAGCTCTTTGAATCGTTTCACCTCTCACCCCGTCAGAAAAGAATTGCCATTTTAGGCATGGAAGGCAGAGGAATTTCTCCACACGCTATTTATAACGCTCTTCATACGAAAGACTTGCGGATTTACAATGAAGAAGTAACCTTTTTAAGGAAACAAGAGATACTGATACAGATCCGGACAAACGCTCAGGCAACACAATATGCCAAATCACACCACATTCCCAAACAAAAAGTGGCGCGTTTCAAAATCAGAGTTCCATCGTAATGAAGAACGAAAACATGCCAATACCGGAAAGGCTCATGTTGGATTCCGGGGTCTTACCCTTGCTTCAAGATGTATATATCTGTAATTATCTGACATATCGTTAATTTGGATTTTCGCAAGATAGAAGCTTATTTATTTTTAATTCAGATAGTTAACGAATTAAGTGACCAATAAAACCCTGGAACCCAACATGAGCCTGAATCAACCTGATGAACAGAAACCCGGTTCCCTGCCATGGAATTGATTGAATCCGTCAGACCTCTTCTCGCCGTATCCGTCTCCCTGCTGGCGGTGCCGGTGATTATCTCCAGCAGGCGTTCCCCCAATACAAGGGAGGGCTGGACGTTTGCCGCCGCTTTTCTGAAATTCGGCATTGTCCTGTCCATGCTGCCGGGCGTACTCGGCGGCATTCAATATACCTGCATACTGGCGGAGGTGATCCCCGGTGTGCCGCTGGCCTTGCGGGTGGATCCCATGGGGATGCTCTTTGCGCTGGTATCCTCTTCCCTGTGGATTCTGACCTCCCTGTATTCCATCGGATATATGCGGACGGAAAACGAGCATGGACAGACACGGTATTTCGCCCATTTTGCCCTGGCCCTCTCGGCCACCATCGGGGTGGCGTTTTCCGCCAACCTGCTGACCCTGTATCTGTTTTACGAAATGCTGTCCCTGTCCACCTGGCCGCTGGTCACCCATCATCAGGATGAGGAAGCGCGCAGCTCCGGCAGAAAATATCTGCTCTATATCATGGGAACCTCCATCGGACTGGTGCTGCCGGCCATGATCATCAGCTATCTGCTTGCCGGTACCCTGGAATTTTCCCCCGGGGGATTTCTTGGCGGAACCGCAGGAAAAGAAGTCCTTACGGTTCTCCTGCTCATGTTTCTGTTCGGATTTGCCAAAGCGGGGATCATGCCGTTTCATTCCTGGCTGCCGGCCGCCATGGTGGCGCCCACGCCGGTCAGTTCCCTGCTTCATGCGGTGGCGGTCGTCAAGGTGGGCGTATTTTCCATTATCCGTGTGGTCACGGGTGTTTTCGGCGTGGGCCTTCTGACTGAACTGCACCTTGGCACTATGATCTGCGCCATTGCCGGTTTTACGATGATAACCGCCTCCCTGATCGCCCTGTCCCAGGATAACCTGAAACGGATGCTGGCATTTTCCACCATTGCCCAGCTTTCGTATATTGTTTTGGGAATGGGGCTGCTCTCATCCGATGGACTGACCGGCGGCCTGCTTCATATCGCCATGCATGCCTTTGGAAAAATCACCCTGTTTTTTTGTGCCGGGGCAATTTTTGTTTCTACCGGAAAAAAATATATCTCCGGGATGACAGGGATCGGGCATCGCATGCCCATCACCATGGGCGCCTTTTTCATCGGGGCATTGAGCATCATCGGCATGCCGCCTTGCGGGGGCTTCCTGTCCAAATGGCATCTGGTCCTGGGATCGCTGGAGGCAGGGCAGATGCCCATTATCGTTTTGCTGCTGGTTTCTTCGTTTCTGAACTGCTGTTATTTTATGCCGGTTGTGTACAATGCCTTTTTCTGCCAGCCCCGGGACGGGCTGTTTGAAGAGGAGATCAGGGAAGCTCCGCCGGCCTGCCTGATCCCCCTTTGCGTTACGGCGGCCTGCTCCGTCTGTCTCCTGTTTTTTCCGGGGCCGTTTCTGGAGTTGGCCCGGCTGGCGGTTCAACTGATTATCAGCGGCTGATTCTTTGGCGGCCCATGGCCGAAATACCGCAAGATCATACGGGGAGTCGTCTTCATGACGATTGAATTGAAATCCGGACAGATGGCGTCTTCGACGAAACCGTCCGCTGTATCTGGTGTATCCGGCCGCCTGGCAAAAGGAATGCTCATCTGCGCCGTCGTATCCGTTCTCCTGGATTTTATGGTGCATAAACACGCCTTCTTTCCATGGGAGAACTGGCCGGGTTTTTATATTTTTTTTGGAAGCATCACGGTGGGGATCATGGTGATGGCGGCCAGATACATCCTTCGACCGTTGATATGCAAACCGGATGCGGAAACGGAAGGGGACAATAGCCGATGGAGATGAATACGCTTCCCCCGGCGTTCATTCTTATTGCCGGCGCCGCTCTGGTTCCGTTTTTTCGGGGCCATGTCAGAAACGCGTGGATACTGGCGCTTCCACTCCTCAGTTTCCTGAACCTGCTGCATCTGCCCGAAGGGCAGAGCTGGATACTGCCGTTTCTGGGACAGGAACTGGTTTTTTGCCGGGTGGACGCCTTATCGCTTCTGTTCGGTTATATCTTTTTGTTCATCACGTTCACGGCATCCCTGTATGGACTGAATATCAACACGGCCGCCCGCCACATGGTGACGCTGATATACGCCGGCGCGACACAGGGCGTGCTCTTTGCCGGTGACCTGCTCACGCTCTTTCTGTTCTGGGAAATGCTGACGGTATGCGCCGCGCTGATTATCTGGTCGAACAGAACCGCGCGGTCCCTTACAGCGGGGTTTCATTATTTTCTCATGCATGCGGCCGGCGGTCTGTGTTTTCTCGCCGGTATTATCCTGCATTCCCATGAAACCGGCTGCCTGGCATTCGATACCATCGGTCTGAGTACCACCGGTTCCTGGCTTATTTTCCTTGGGGCCGGCGTAAACTGCGCCTGGCCGCCCTTCCATTGCTGGCTTACGGATGCCTATCCCGAGGCGTCCCCTGTGGGCACGGTCGCCCTTTCCGCCTTTACCACCAAGTCTGCCGTGTATTTTTTTGTGAGGGCTTTTCCGGGGGCGGAACCCCTGATATGGATCGGGGTGGTGATGATCACCCTGCCGTCCCTGTATGCGATCATCGAAAACAATCTTCGCCGTCTTTTGTCCTACAGCCTGATCAATCAGGTGGGATTTATGATGATCGGCATCGGTATTGGTACGCCCATGGCGATCAACGGCGCGGTCTGTCACGCATTCTGCCATATTTTATACAAGGGACTCCTGTTCATGGCTATGGGGGCGGTGCTTTACAGGACCGGGAAAATAAACTGCACGGATCTCGGCGCCATTTATAAATCCATGCCATGGACGGCTGTCTGCGGACTGATCGGGGCCGCCGCCATCCCATGCGTTCCGTTTTTTGCCGGTTTTGTGAGCAAATCCATGATCGTCCAGGCGGCCGGCGCGGCTCATATGCCGTTTTTGTGGCTGACGCTTGTTTTCGCGGCCACGGGCGTTATTTATCACACGGGGATCAAAGCGCCCTATTATGCGTTTTTCTCCCGGGATACCGGTATCCGGTGTGAGGAGGCCCCCGTTTTCATGCGCTGGGCCATGGGCCTGATGGCGGCGGGCTGTATCCTTGCCGGCGTTTTTCCCGCGCCCCTGTACGCCCTTTTGCCCTATCCGGTGGTGGATTTTCATCCCTATACCCCGTCCCATATTCTGATACAGGTGCAGATGCTGCTGGCGGCCCTTTTGGTCTTTTTTTTCCTGATGCGGTTCGGGCTGGCAGGGGAAACAAAAGCGGAAAACAGGGATGTGGATTATCTGTACCGTCCTGTCATGGCGCGGACCGCCCGCCTGCTGGCTCAGGTGCTCAACACGATCAACCGGCGTGCGGGCCGGGTCTTTGCCGGTTTTGTGCCGGCGATGTTCACCTCCGTGTTCCGGGATTTGCCCGGGACCATATTGCGGGGGGCGGCGGCCTTTGCTTCCGCCGAACTGGAAGAGCGCATAAGCCGTTGTCTGCAAGCAGGGTTTTTTCCCATGGGGCTCGCCATCGCCATGGCCGCGATGATTCTTTTTGCGGTGGCTGCCGCATTCCTGACGGCATGACATCATGAGGAGCTGATATGCTGACCACCAGTGATCTGAAACGAATCCCCCTGTTTGAAGGGGTGGAAGACGCCCTTTTGGACCGCATTGTGGAAGTATCCACGACCCGCCGGTATGAGCAGTATGATGTGATCTATGAAGCTGGCTGGGAAGCGAAGGATGTATTTCTGGTCAAAAACGGAAAAGTCTTGCTCGAAAATGACCTGACGCCGGCCATCAGCGTCACACTTGAGAGCCTGAAGCCCGGTTATGTATTCGGCTGGCCCGCGCTCATGGATGGCGGTGTGCATCATTTCCGGGCGGTCGCCGGTGAACCTGGCGATGTGATTCTTATACCGGGAGAACTGATGCGGGAACTCATGGCGGATAATTATCGGTTTGGTGCTGTTCTGATGAAACGGATGTTCAGTATCTTGCGCGGTATGTATATCAAGCGGACGGATAAATTGCTTCGTATCCTGCGCCGGCATCCGGATCTCCAGATTGAATAATTCTTTTTTGCCGGGTACGGGAAAATTTTTCATATCCGCCGCCAGGCATCTTTATTCCCTGTTTCAGGAATATTGGGTTTCAGGCCGCCGCTGGCGGCCTGAAATGCGTCCGGGGGATTGAAATCAATCCGTTTTCGGCGATCAAGATATCCATGGAAGAGCGGCGGGAATTCATTATTCACCATCACCATGGAAAGAGAAGATGCCGGACGTCACCTGGGAAATATATGATATGAGGATGTCTGTGGATTGCAAAAATCCCTGATTTGATTATAATGACTTTCTGATATTTTTCTACCCGCAGTCTCCTTGCGGGGAAAAGGGGCGGGGAAAAGGTAAGGAAGGCGTATGACCCGGGTATTTGAATTATATGAACGCCTGACGGCGGCCATGAATGTGGGCGGTCTGGTCATTCCCACAACACTGGTCAAATTCTATCCCAAGGGAGAGCCGGTTCCGGAGATCGTTCGATCTCATCATCCCGATGATATCAGCCTTACCAGCTGTCAGGCGTCCCGGCAGGCATCCCTGGGAGACGCCATCTGCCTTTCCCGGCGGAATGTGGGATGCATCGCCGCCGCCATCAGCCTGGGACTCGTGGATGAAAACGAGACCACCCCGCTTCAGGGGCCTCGTGTCTATACCGATATCATGAAAAGCCGGGCCGGGGAAGCCGGGGAATTCACGGCGCCGTCTCCCTCTGATTTTACGCAAGGCCTGGTTTATGCCTGCAAAGGGGCGAACCGACAGGAATTCTGCCTGTTTGACGGGGATGACGGGCGATACCGGACACCGGAACTGGCCAGAAGCGCGGTAAGGGAAATGGCGGCCATCCAGCCCGATATTATTGAGGCGGTCTTTTTTTACCATCCCGATTTTGAAGAAGAGATGTCGCCGGATGTGGTGATATGCGATATCCGGCCGGTGGAACTCACCCGTTTTATTCAGGCCTGGCAATATCATTCCGGCGAACGGCTGGAATTCAGCATTGGCGGATTGCGCGCCATCAATTCCGATCTTATCGCCCGGCCGTACCTGACCGGGAAAATCAATATGTCCCCCTATTGCCTTGGTTCCCGGCTGATCGCCCAGTATGACCCCGACCGCATGGGGCTGGGGATCCCCTATTCCCTGTTTGAGCGCCTGGTGGTCGGGATGGAAGATTCCCGAAACGGCTTTCCGTTTCAACTATATCCCGGCGCGGATCCCCTGGCATAGGAGTGAGACCACATGCATAATCTCGTCAAGGCGATGATCCAGCAGATGGCAAGGTCCACGGGAACGGAACTGACCCGGCGGCACGAAACGATTCTCGAATTCGCCTACGACTATTATTATCAGAACAAAGTCGGTCCCTTATACCATGTTTTGAACAAAAGACTCGGTGTGTCCAAGGATGAGATCGACCGCATATTCCCCAATGGGCTGCATTCGGTGTATTCCTGGGTGGGCATTCCCATTCAATCTGCGGCGGGCATCTGCAAGCCCGTCGCGGAAGTCAAGGTGGACGGCTATCGGGAAGTTTATCTGGACCACGGCGGCACCACCTATGTGCGTCCGGAGGTGAGGGAGTTTCTGACCCGGTATTTCAGCGGCGATTATGGCTTCGGAAATCCATCTTCCAGCAATAATCTGGGCAAGCAGGCTTACGAACTGATTTTTGAAGCCCGAAACCAGGTGGCCAGATCCTTGTGGGTCTCTCCGTCGGAGATCATCTTTACGTCAGGGGGCAGTGAAGGCAATAATATGGCCATCAAGGGGGTGGCCTTCGGACATATGGCGGATAAAGGCCATATCATTGTCAGCAGGATCGAGCATTCTTCGGTGCTGGAGCCCATCGCCTGGCTGGAATCCATCGGCTTTACCGCCACTTATGTGGACGTTTCGCCGGACGGCACTATTTTGCCGGACCGGATTCGCGCCGCCATGCGGGAAGACACCATCCTGGTTTGCGCCATGGCCGCCAATAACGAAATCGGCACCCTGAATCCCCTGGAAAAGATTGGAGAGATCTGCGCCGATGCCGGGGTTTCCCTGATGGTGGACGCAGTGCAGGCCTTTGGGAAAGTCCCCTTGCGGCCAAAGGAGATGGGAATCCGGTTCATGTCCGTAAGCGGGCACAAAATATACGCTCCCAAGGGAATCGGGGCCCTGTTCGTGGACGCCGGGATGGAACTGACGCCGCTTATCCACGGCGGCGGACAGGAAGCGGGGCTTCGGTCCGGAACGGAAAACGTCCCCTTTATCGCCGCCTTTGGCCGGGCCACACAATTGGTTCACCGGGAGATGGAGAGGGAGCACCGGCGGTTGAAGAAACTCCAGGAATATTTCATCAAAAAGCTGGATGAGCTGGTTCCCGGTTATATCCTTAATGGCGCGATGAACAACCGGCTCTCTAATAACGTAAACGTGGGCTTCCCGGATATTGATTCCGGCGCTCTCCAGCTCAGCCTGAACCATATCGGGGTGTACGTTTCTTCCGGGGCCGCCTGCTCCGCAGGAAGCAAGGAGGAATCCCACGTCATCGACAGCCTGGGAGTGGATACGGAAAAATACGGCGTAATCCGGTTCAGCTTCGGTTTACAGAATACCAGGGAGGATCTGGATTATGTATTCCGCTATCTCCCGGAAATTCTGCGCCAGTTGCGAAAACAGAAAAACAGCCCCGAATGAGAACACTCCGCCGGAAAGGCGGGCCTTCTGAATCAAGATATCCTGACGGCATCCAGGGCGAATCTTGTGTTTGCCTTCTGATTTCTGATTATACCGGATTTTGAGGAGGGCTTCGATACCCTCCCAAAGAAGCCGAACAGACTGTTCGACTCGATACCAATATAAAAAATATATTTAATAATATCAATATTTTGAGATGTAACCAGACTCCTTCCACAATGATTTGAGCTGCTCCCTATCACGCTCCCCAAAATCCGTTATAATCAGATAAATGAAGGCAAGGGTGTCGGCCGCATCGGTTCGCGGCCCGTCAATGCCGGTCATTTGGCCGGAAGCATTCCAAGTGAAGGTGGTGATGCGTTCTGTGCCGCCGTTTTTATTTTCCGTCAGGGCCAGCAGATTTCCCGCACTGCTATAGGTGTATTCATCCATGACCGTGCCGCCAGCACATGGAACGGATGAGTTCTTCAGGATATGGTCCGGCTTCAGAAAAAAAGATTTGCCAGCCGGCGCCGGGCTTTTTATGATGATTTTTTTCCGTTGGATATGGGGGGGAGGAGTGACATGAAAATCGGCATTATCGGCCTTTCCGGAAGCGGAAAGGCCACGGTGTTCAACGCATTGACCCGCAGCGCTCCCGAGCCGTCCCGGCGGTCCGGGGACCGGGCGGGCATGATCCGGGTGCCGGACGAGCGGGTGGACA
>PDWI01003781.1_pt1 | contig 22607 bp, 17 predicted proteins | sample 1430891 | NCBI WGS metagenome assembly PDWI01 (sample SAMN01162508, study PRJNA174530) | Oral metagenome, whole genome shotgun sequencing project. | biome: Marine environment; feature: Marine mammal; material: Swab sample of the gingival sulcus; isolation source: swab sample of gingival sulcus... | reverse complement strand
CAGTACTCAGCCCATGAAACGGCTGATTGAAGAGCTGCGTCAAACCGAGAAAAAGCCGGGAATACTGGCCGCCTCTTATCTGATGGGATTTCCCTGGGCTGATCATGGTGATCACGGCGTTGCGGCTTATGTGGTTGCCGACGGTGATAAGGAGCTGGCGGAAGCGGAAGCGGCCAGGCTGGGCCGCCTGTTCTGGGAAGCCCGGAGCGAATTCAAGTTCCACACAGAAACATATCCGCCGGCAGAGGCACTGGATACGGCTTTTGAAGCTGCCGCCTCCGGGCCGGCCCCCGTGTATATTTCCGATTCGGGAGACAACCCGACAGCCGGCTCTTCCGGAGACTGCACGAATTTTGTTGAGCTGATAATGGAAGACAGCCGCACCGATACGCTTAAACAGCCGGTACTCTACGGAGGAATTTACGATCCGCAGGCTGTAGAGGCCTGCCGGGGAAAGGTTGGACAGACTGTTACGCTGACTTTCGGCGCAAGTTTTGACACTCATACCAGTTCGCCTTTGACACGTCAGGGAACAGTGAAGGCTTTTGCCGACTCCTGGGGCGATTACAAATGCGACATGGCCCTGTTTTCGGCTGACGGGGTGGATTTACTCCTGCTGGGACAGCATATCGGTTATGTATCGCCGGAAATGTTCCGTGCCGTGGGCGCTGAACCGGCTGAAAGGGACATTGTGGTGTGTAAACTGGGATATCTGACCGATCCTCAGAAGAAAGTGGCGCGCCGCTCCATAATGGCGCTGACGCAGGGCAGCTGTCATGAGGATCTGGAATCAATCAGGTATCAGCATATAAACAGGCCCATATACCCGCTGGACAAAGATATGGGTTTTAATCCTGAAGATACTCTTTTTCAGGATTAGACAGTTTATGAAAATAGTGCCCCTCTACCCCCTTGAAAAGTGGAGGGTGCATCATTTATTATAGAAGACCGGTAATAACTTCAGGAGGACGAAATGGACATCACTGATATCCGAATCCGGAAAGTGGGAGCCGACGGCAAACTCAGGGCTTATGTCACAATAACATTCGATGATTTGTTCGTTGTACACAACCTGAAGATTATCGAAGGGGATAACGGGGTGTTTATAGCAATGCCCAGCCGCCGAACAAAAAACGGCGAGTATAAGGATGTTGCCCATCCCATCAGCACGGAATTCCGCACCCGTTTGCAGGAGCAGATTCTGGCGGCTTACGAAGCCGATGAAGCTGAAGATAATCCCCAATAAGGACGGCGGATTATAATTTGTGCGCAGGCCAATTTATTAGGACGTCGGCAAGTGGTAAGCCACCGGGTTTTGATCCCGGCATTCGCAGGTTCGAATCCTGCCGTCCTAGTTTAATATCCGTTGCGACGGAGGAGTAAAATTCAATGAATAGCAATCAGCTTGTTGCCGAACCGCGTGTAGCATCCGGCAAAGGTGCGGCACGGGCCTTGAGACGGGAGGGCAGAATCCCCGCGGTTCTCTATGGAGAAGGGGAGCCCATGGCTTTGAGTGTCGATGAAAAGGAATGGAATCACCGGTTTCTGCATGTAGGCGGAAACTCCATTATCGATCTTGCTTTTGGAAAGAAGACACAGAATGTTCTGGTTAAAGATACCCAGGATGATATTCTGACCGGACGGGTAAAGCATATTGATTTCTATGCCATTCATGCCGGACAGAAACTGAACACCATGGTTCCGGTTGTTCTGGAAGGAACACCTATCGGTGTCCGTGAAGGCGGAATTCTGGATCTGAAAGTTGAACAGCTTGAAGTTGTCTGTCTTCCCAAGGATATTCCAGCCAAATTTGTTCTGGATATTTCCAACCTGCAGGTGGGAGAATCGCTGCATGTCGGCGATATAGATATTCCGGAAGAAGTGGAACTGCGCAGCGATCCGGAAGAAACACTTGTTGTTATCAGTCATGCTTCCGCTGAAGAAGCTGCTGTGGAAGAAGAAGAAGGAATCGAAGAAGAAGAAGGAACCGAAGAATCTTCCGAGGCCAGTGCCGAGGAATAAGCGTTTTACCCAAACCCCTTTGCTGGTTTTGGGCCTGGGAAACCCCGGTTCTGAGTACACCGGTACCCGGCATAACGCGGGGTACCGGGTGGTGGATATTATGATGGACACGGTGCTGCCCGGTTCTTCTGCGGTTCTGAAGAAGCCGTTTTTTTCATTTTTACCTTATCTCATTGCCGAGCATCAGGGCTGGCCCGGGGGGCGGCCGCTGGTGCTTATGCGTTATGCAGGCTATATGAATGCTTCCGGTTCCGGCGTTTGTGCTGTTTTGAAGCGTTACAGGGCGCAGGTTTCCGATTTGCTGGTGGTGGTGGATAATATGGATTTAGCGCCCGGTGAATGCCGGCTGCGGCAGGGCGGAGGAACGGCCGGACATAACGGCTTAAAATCCATCAGCGCGGCTCTGGGCGGAGGCGGCTACAGCCGACTCTACATTGGTGTGGGGCGGCCTAAAGGCGGAGTGTCTGTTGTGGATCATGTTCTGGGACATTTTGAGCCGGAAGACCTGGCTCTGGCGGAACAGGCCTGCCGCAGAGGAGCTGAGGGCATTGCGCAGCTTTCCCGTGTTCCGTTTAACCGGGTGGCTGAAGAGCTCAACCGCCGTGGAAATTGAAGACCGTTTTCAGCTGGCCCTGGAAGAAACAGGCATCTTTGGCTCTTCCCGCTGCCTTATTGCCTTTTCCGGCGGGAGCGATTCAGCCGCGCTGAGCGCCCTTTGTGCCGCCGTAATGCCTGGTTCTGAAAGGGTGTTTACGGCGGCCCGTGTGAGTCACGGGATCCGTTCATGGAATGTGGAAGAGCAGGAAACGGAGTTCTGCCGGAATTTCTGCGCCCGGATCGGTATTCCTTTTGCCGCCCTGGGCGGAACTTCTGCTGTTTTTTCTTCCGGAACCGGCCTGGAAGCCGCCGCGCGGAACTACCGCTACGGTCTTCTTGAACAGCACCGGAAAGAAACACAGTCAGACTTCATTCTTTTTGCCCACACTCTGGAGGATAACCGGGAAACACTTCTTATGCGTGTGTTATCCGGTTCCGGGCCTGAAGGACTGAAAGGAATTCCTTCCGCGCGCGGTTGTATCCGCCGTCCGCTGCTCTCTTTTACCCGCGGGGAACTGCAGGAATATCTGCAGTTTAGAGGGCTCAGCTGGGTGGAGGATGTTACAAATACAGACTCCCGCTTTCTGCGTAACAGGGTGCGTCACTCTCTTGTACCCATTCTGGAAGAATTTTTTCCCGGATGGCGGAGTTCTGCTGATACTCTTATTGAACGCTCCGGAGAAGCGGCCCGGGCTCTGGAAACGGCCAGAAGGGAGCAGCTTCCCATGGAGCTGCCGGCTGACGGCCAGACGGCCGTCTGGAAGCTGAGCGACTGGAAAGAAGCCGCGCCCTATCTGAAAGCCCTCAGTCTGTGGAAGGCCATGAACAGTCTGGAAGAGTCAGAAAGACGAATTGCCTGGTCAACCGTCAAGGAAGCCCGCCGGGCTGCGGACAGCGGTGCCCGGTGGGAGCATGGAAACTTTCAACTGGAGCAGAACAGGGAATGTATAATGCTGGAGTACCGCCGGCCCCGCTGGAATATCCGGCATATTATCCGCCTGGAAGATGTGCAGGGGGAGGCTTTTTCTGAAAAGGGTCTGGAACTCGGGCCGGGAAGAGTTTTCTTTCTTACCGGCGGGGAGAGTGTTTCCTTTCCGGAGTCTGTTCGGGGAAAGGCCCTCCGTATTACCCCGGATGACTGGCCTTTGGAGTTTTTGTATTATGGAGAGAGCAGGAAAGCCAGGCTCATTCTCAAAGCGCTGGGGGGCGGCTGGAGTGCCCAAATCAACAAAAAAGGGAACTGGCAGCCCGGTTCCCGGGTGTTATATCCGTTCCCCTTACCTGACGCGCAGGAAAATATCTACTATATTATAAATATCCGAAGTATTCGGGAAGGTTGAAATGTCAGACGGAAATAAAAATAAAAATTTCAAGTTCGAAATGAACAACCGCATGGCCCTCGTTATGCTGGCGGGTGTGGTGGTTGTTTTTCTGCTCTTTATGTCTTTGAACAGGAATGCATTTACGGAAGAAATTCCCTATTCCCGTTTTCTGGTGGAACTGGAATCGGGTAATATTGAAAAAGTTACCATTCTTGATATGCGGGAAATTCGCGGGCAGCTTTTTACTGCTGACGGCCGTCCTCTTATTTTTTCCACGGTTATTCCTTATTTTGATGATGATCTTATGGGCCGGCTTTCCGAGTTCGGCGTGGTGGTAACCGGCGGCAGCAAGGGTGTTTCTTTTGGCAGTGTGCTGATTCAGCTTCTGCCTGTTCTGCTGCTGGTGGGATTTTTTGTTTGGATGTACCGGGGCATGCAGGGCGGCGGACGGAATGCCATGTCTTTTGGACGCAGCCGGGCCAAACGGTATGACACCAGTAAGGAAAAAACCACTTTTGCCGATGTGGCCGGGCAGAAAGAAGCCAAATATGAGCTGGAAGAAGTGGTTTCGTTTCTGAAAAATCCCAGGCAGTTTACCCGTCTGGGAGCAAAAATTCCCAAAGGGGTTCTTCTGGTTGGGCAGCCGGGAACCGGAAAAACTCTTCTGGCCAAAGCTGTAGCCGGAGAGGCTGAAGTTCCGTTTTTTCATATGTCCGGTTCCGATTTTGTGGAAATGTTTGTGGGTGTCGGAGCCAGCCGTGTGCGTGACTTGTTTGAACAGGGACGTAATCACGCGCCGTGTATTCTTTTTATTGATGAAATTGACGCGGTGGGGCGGACCCGCGGAGCGGGTTACGGCGGCGGTCATGATGAACGCGAACAGACCCTTAACCAGCTTCTGGTGGAAATGGATGGTTTTGGAACGGACAAGGGGGTTATTATTATTGCCGCCACAAACCGTCCCGACGTTCTGGATCCGGCATTGCTGCGGCCCGGCCGTTTTGACCGGCAGGTGGTTGTGGCCATGCCCGATGTCAGGGAACGCGAAGCCATACTGAAAATTCATGCTGCTAAAGTTGTTCTTGGAAAAGATGTGGATCTGTCGGTTGTTGCCCGGGCTTCATCCGGATCTTCGGGGGCGGATATTGCCAACATTGTTAATGAAGCGGCACTGTTTGCCGGACGGGCGGGCCGCAAGCAGGTTACCATGGCCGACTTTGAAGAAGCCCGCGATAAAATCCTGATGGGGGTGGCCCGTAAAAGCATGGCCATGACCGAAGAAGAACGCCGTATGACCGCTTACCATGAAGCCGGCCATGCGCTTCTGCATTATACGCAGGAGAAGGCTGATCCCGTCCATAAGGTAACCATTATTCCCCGCGGAAGGGCTCTGGGCGTTACCTTCAGTCTGCCGGAAAAAGATCAGTTCAGCATGGGGATGAAAAGTCTGCTGGCCCGGCTTGTTATTCTTTACGGAGGATACGCGGCTGAAGAGCTGGTGTTTGGAGAAACCACAACCGGCGCGCAGAACGACATCCGTCAGGCAACGGACCTGGCCCGCAAGATGGTCTGCGAGTGGGGTATGAGCAAACTGGGGCCGGTTGCCATGGGCAGCGACGATGAGCCCATTTTTATTGGAAAGGAAATAGCTCAGCATGCCGATTATTCCGACAGTACCGCTCACAAGATAGATGAAGAAATACGGCGTATTCTTGAAGAAGCTCTTTCCGAGGCGCGGTCTGTACTGAGAAGGGAAAGAGACAAGCTCGACTCCCTGAGTCTGGCCCTTGTTGAAAGAGAAACCCTGGATGACAGGGAAATCCGTGAACTCTGGGGGCTGCCTGTCAAAGGAGAGGACTCTGATGACACAGAGTAATCAGACCACTGACAGATTTCCGGTCTTTTCGGCGGTTCTGGCGGTACTGATTTTCGGAATGTGTCTTTCTGCTTTTTCCGCTCTTTCCGCTCAGGAGAACAGAAATAATGAAGATATAGCCCGTCTCTGGCTTGAAAGAGCTGCTTCTCTGGCGGCGGAGATGGACGGCCTGAACAGTGAGCGTGAGCAGATAAAAAAGGCCCTCGCAATGGCGTCAGAATTTCAGACGCCGAATTCCAGTTCCGACGCCCTGTATCTGAAGGCCCTTCTTCTGAGCAGTGAAGAAACACCCGGGCCCGATTCAGCGGTAAACCAGGCTTTAAAGCTGGCGGGAGAATCTCTGGAAAAAGCCGCGGGGGGCGATATTGTTCCCTTTAATGACAAAGCGGTTCTCTGGAGTTCCCTGGCCCTGCGGCTGAAGCAGTACCGCTCCATTCTGGACAGATATGAACAGTGGCCCCGGGGGCACCGTTATGAGCCTGTTCTTCTATACGCGGCGGCCCGCGCGGCTTTGTACCTGGGGCTGGAAAAACAGGCGGCGGAACTGGCCCGTGCCGGTGAAAGTCTGGCGGACCACAGCGATTCCTTTGAAAACCTTTCTCCTGCTTTTAACGGTTCTGCCGTTGCCCGTTTCCGCGCCCTGGCTGTGGCCGCGGGGGACAGGGAATCAATGGAAACTCTGCCGTCCGCGCGGCGCTGGGGGGTATCTCTGGATAATGCCCTTCTGCCCTGGGTTCTCTCCGGGTATATCGGTAATGAGGCGGCGCCGTCTCTTGCCGGTACTCCGGCCGGTGAAGTTCTCAGCTGTCTGAATTCAGCCGGCCGCGGCGGAGAGTCTGTTCCTTCGGCTGTGCAGGACGATCTGGCCTTTCTGCGCCGCGCGGGAGCGGCCGTACCGCTCAGCGGTTCTTATTCAGGAACCATGCGTGCCGATGCCGATTACGACGGCTATCCGGAAGAGACAGCGCGTTTTGAAAACGGTGAACTGCGGCAGCGGCTTATTGATGCCGACCAGGACGGTCTGTACGACTGGGTTATTGTTTTTGAAAACGGCCAGCCCATTCAGATAGTTCTGGATGCCGGTACCCGTACGGTCAATTATGCCGGCGGAGCCTATCCGGAAGTTCTTTCAATGACCCGGAAAGAAGAGAATCATTATTTTGAAGCCTCTTTTAAGCCCGGTGCGTACACCTGGAAGCCTCTGGAATACGGTATGTGGATGGACGTGCCGCAGAAACCGGCGAATGATGAAGAACGCTTCTGGAGAGGCATCCGCGTGGTGCGCGTCAAGCAGAATTTTCCCGGTAAGCAAAGAACTGTGAGTGCCATGAGCCGGCTGCTTGACGGGTTTATTCTCTTTGCCCGGGAAGAGTGTTTTGCGCCGGAAAGTCCGGAACCCTTGTGGGTACGTGAAATTCTTTATGAAAAGGGGCTTCCTGTTGCCGGGCGCCGTTCCTTCCGCCGCTCTTCTGCAGACCGGCGCCTGTGGGAATTGTACGAGCGTTATGAGAATGGAAAACTTGTCGGTCTGGCCTGGGATCCGGGCATGCAGGGAAGTCCGGTGTATCTGAAGGACTGGGCCCTGGAGCGGTATATGGAAACCCAGGTATGGAATATGGACAGAAATTTCTGGATGGATGCCCGGCGTTTTATTATGCCTGACGGAACGGATTTGTCCCGGAAACTTCTGGTTACAGAGGCTTCACTTGAAGATCTTCTTCCCTGGAAGGCGGCCGACTGGGCTCCCTGGGATAAATAGGGGAGATGGAGCATGAAGAATACCTGGGGGCTTTTTTTTCTGTTTATTCTGATTTTCTTCATTTCCTGCGCGGGTACGAAAATGGCCGGGAACGGGGGGCAGTCTGTCAGCATAGTGGCAGATGAGTTTCCGGGAAAAATTGAAAGCCTGCTGGAACAGGGGGAACACTTGCGCGCTCTGGCTTTAATTGACCGCCGCCGGAGGGAAGGGCACGAAGTAGATACCTACTATAAGCGTGCTCTGGAAGGTTTGAAGACTGAATGGGCTGCGGCCCGCAGCGACGGCGACTGGCAGCGTTCCTTAACCTATCTGCGTTCTTTCAAAGTACTGCAAGAACAGTTCCCCGGTGAGCAGAAGCCTGAAGATATTACAGAACTCGGTCTTTATATTCAGGGTGTGGAGGCTTTTCTCGGGAGCGGCAAAAGCGGCGCCGCGGCCCTTCTGGTGCAGTCGGGGGTGGACATTGATCAGCTCAGTCCGGAAATCCGCGCTCAGTGGGCTGAACGGTTTCAGGCAACCGGACATGCAAGCCTTGCTGAGCGGCTGCGGAAGAAAGACGGAGCCGGCCGGAACACGGACGCCCCTGATTCGGCGTCCATTGAAGAAATTATAGACGGAACCGTTACTGTATGGGTGAACAGGGGCATACGCCTGGTAGGTAATGTCGGTGTGCCTGACAGGGGTATAGGTTCCGGTTTTTTTATTGATCCCGAAGGCTACATACTGACCAATTACCATGTTATAGAAAGCGAAGTGGATCCTTCCTATCAGGGGTATTCCCGGCTCTACATTAAAAAGAATGAAGATTCGCCCGACCGTATTCCGGCTAAAGTTGTTGGTTACGATAAAGATTTTGATCTGGCACTGCTGAAAACAGAAATGGAGGTTCCCTATGTGTTTAGCTTTGCCGGCAGCGATGTTCCTTCTCTGGGAGAAAAAATCAGCGCCATAGGTTCTCCCGGCGGTTTGGCCCGTACATTGACAACGGGTACGGTTTCGGCCTTCGCGCGCTCCATACAGCCCATGGCCGGTTCTCTGCAGATTGACGTGCCTATTAACCCGGGAAACAGCGGCGGTCCGCTTCTTAATGATAAAGGGGAAGTGATAGGAGTGGTGTTTGCCGGAGTGGAATCGTATGAAGGAGTTAACTTTGCCATACCCGGTACTTATGTCAAACAGCTGGTGCCGGCTCTTTACGGCGGAGGTGAAACAGAACTTCCGTGGATGGGAATTTCGGCCTGGGACAGCTTTGGACGTTTGGAAGTTGTCTACGTTGTTCCTGGTTCTCCGGCGCACGACGCCGGACTTAAACCCGGCGATATTCTGAAAAGCGTGGATGGAAAACCGTATAACACCATCAGAAGACTGCAGGAGTATCTTATTACGCGGCATACCGGAACACTGTGCAGTCTTGTCTGGGAACGGGAAACTGACGGGAAAGAGTCCTTCCGGACAGTAGAGGGAATTCTTTCTCTGGGAGTACGTCCCGACATTCCCCTGCAAACCGCCTTAACCCGCGACGCAAGGGAAAATCTGCTTACCCCCCTTTTTGGATTTCAGCTGGAGCGGATAAGCGGAAGCGGGGTAACCCAGAATTACCGTGTGGCGGATGTACTGCCCGGTTCCATTGCCGACGAGTCGGGGTTTACTCCCGGCGATACCTTTGCTCTGCGCCGCTGGATTCACGACGAAGATTACAACGTGGTTGCCATACAGATGATCCTCAAGGGGCGAAAGGCCGGGTTTCTGGAAGCCGCCATACAGATTGCCGCCTATCTGGACATTAACTCCATTCTTTAGGGAAAAATCATAAGACTGGTGTATACCGTGCCGCAATGTGTTTCTTTGAGTTTATTTTTATCGATTAAGTAGATCTTCCTAACTTTCAATGTTATTATGAAAGAAGCATAATATAAGGGAGGACACTATGAAAAAAATTTTTTTGTGGTCACTCATTTTATTCGTTTTATTCGGCTGTCTTGCTGGATGCGGCAAGACAGGGGCTTCCGGAAAGGGCGGTATGACTCCTGGCGTATATGATGGTTCAGCCATGGGCATGGGCGGTAAAGTTACTCTTCATGTAAAGGTAACGGAAGATGCCATTGAATCCATTGAAGCCGAGCCCAACTTTGAAACGGCCGGTCTTGGTAAAGTGGCTCTGGAACGAATTATGTCTGCTATTGTTCAATATCAGACCTTGAGCGTTGACAGTATCAGCGGGGCAACAATATCGAGTGCCGCGGCCAAGCGCAGTGTTAAAATGGCATTAGAGGCTGCCGGAGCAGATATTGCTGCCTGGTCTAACGACGCGGATAAACCTGCTCCGCCGGAACTTCCGACAGAGTTGACAGCTGACGTTGTTGTTGTCGGCGGCGGAGGAGCCGGACTGGCTTCCGCGGTAGCAGCTACCGACGAAGGAGCCAGTGTTATTGTTCTGGAAAAAATGGGCCTTGTCGGCGGTAATACCATGGTTTGCGGCGGTATCTATAACGCTCCGGACCCCAAACGTCAGGATCCTGAAGGAATTGAAGATTCTCCGGAACTTTTTATGAAACAGACACTGGCAGCCGGCGATAATGTGGCCAATCCGGAGCTGGTAAAACTCTTAACTCACCAGGCATTTGACGGTTATAAATGGCTGGAAAGCATGGGAGCTCCTTTTGAAGATAAAATTACTCAGGGCCCCGGCTCTCTGTATCCCAGAACTCATGTTTCCAAGAAACCTCTTGGAACAGGTATGATCGATGCTTATATAGAGACTCTGACCAAAAGGGAGGAGCTCTGCCAGATTCTTGTTAATACCAAAGTAGTTCATTTAACTAAAGATGACGCGGGCCGTATTACAGGTGTCAAAGCTCTGAATAAAGATGGTTCTGAATTAATTGTACATGCAAATAAAGGTGTTATTCTGGCAAGCGGCGGATTTGCGGGTAACGTTGAACTGAGACAAAAGTACAATACTTCCGGAAAATGGGGAGATTTAGGCAGTAACATCCCGGCAACCAACGTTCCCGGTGTAACCGGTGACGGCATTATTATGGCCGAAGAAGCAGGAGCCGCCATGGTTGATATGGAACATATTCAGTTCCTCCATGTCTGTAATCCCAAAGACGGCAGCATTACAGGTATCTGGAAAGCCGGCGGCGCAGTCCGCGGTAACATCTATGTGAATAAGAATGGAGAACGGTTTGTCCGTGAAGACGGGCGCAGAGATGAAATTACTCTGGCGGCTCAGCAGCAGCCGGAAGGTTTTTTCTACATTCTTTTATCGGCTGACATTATGCCGGAATTGGAAGGACAAACAACTTTTGACGGGATTCCCGTATCTGAGATCCTGGCTAACAATATGTACGGTGCTGTTCAGGCAGATACCCTGGAAGCCCTGGCAGAAAAAATTGAGATTGATCCCGCAGTACTGAAAGCTTCGGTAGAAAAATTCAATGCCGGAGTAGCTGCAGGCTCAGATGAGTTCGGCCGTGTTGTTAAAGCAGAAAAACCATTGATGACCGGTCCCTGGTATGCTTATCCGCGTAAACCTTCCGTTCATCACACCATGGGCGGAGTGAAAATTGATACAGGATGTCATGTCCTGGCTACCGATGGTTCTGCCATTCCCGGATTGTTTGCTGCCGGAGAAGTAACCGGAGGAATTCACGGTTCTAACCGTATTGGCGGAAATGCTGTTGTCGATACTGTTGTATTCGGCAGAATTGCGGGCCGCAATGCCGCAACAATGAAATAGCAGTTATTAACAGATAATGCAGTCAGAGCCGGTTTTCTACTCTGGCTGTAGCATGACAATGACGGACAGTTCCGGGTATTCCCGGGACTGTCTGTGCTGGGAGATCTTAATGGAACGTATCGGCTTTAAGATGAAACTGAAATCTGGTTGCGCACAGGAATACAAAAAACGTCATGATAATATCTGGCCCGAATTGGAAAAGATTATAAAAGAAACAGGAGTTTCTGATTATTCCATTTTTCTGGATGAGGAAACAAACACCCTTTTTGCCTGCCAGAAAATTTCAGACGGGCAGGGTTCCCAGAATCTTGGGAGTAATCCTGTAGTACAGAGGTGGTGGCACTACATGGCCGATATTATGGAAACAAATGAAGACAGCTCTCCTGTAAGTATTCCTCTTGAAGAGGTTTTTTATCTGGCCTGAACCGGCAGCTCCCGGGGACGGGAACATGGCGCAGGCCGGGCAGATTAATGTCTACAGTTTTTTCTTTGGCCGGGGAATCAGTACCGATGTTGTCCGGACATATTCCTTATAGCCTTCTTTGGATTTCAGGAGTTTGTTTTTCATCATGGGTATGCTTATAAAGACAAACAGCAGTGTCATAAGCAGGGGGCCTGCAATTAAAAACCAGTAGCCCGGCAACACGCTGAGCTGCATTATATATATGCCCCACCAAAACGAAATTTCTCCGAAATAGTTGGGATGTCTTGAATACTTCCACAAGCCACTGTCCATGTTTTTGCCCTTATTGTTTCCCTTGCGGAACTGTCTCATCTGTTCATCAGCTATAAACTGCAAAAGCGCGGCCAGCACGCAGATAAGCGCTCCGGCAGCAGTGAGCCCGTTTATGTTTTCTGCTTTCTGCACGGCCGCAAAAAAGGGCATTAACGCGGCAAATACAACCAGGGTGGGGATTAGATTTATGCCGAAGAGGTTGGTTATAAAATATATTTTGGGATTCTTTTCCTTAAGCATTGTATAACGCCAGTCCTGATGTGAAAGCCCCGGCCAGTCTCTTATCCAGTTGAGAGTCAGCCGTATTCCCCAAACGGCAAACACGCTGATATACAGCACAGTCAGAACATTGAAATAAGCCGCCTTCATGGTAAAGAAAAGCGCAGCAGCAATGGGAGTAAGGCTCCAGTAAGGGTCGTAAAGGCTGGCATTCTTAACAAGAAGTCCGGCAGCCCAGACTATAAGTGTTGCTAAAATATCCAGAAGAAAGAAGGCGGGGATAACCCCTCCTGTCAGCTGCAGAAAAAAATCATAAGAAAAAAAACAGGCAGTAAACGCGGCCAGATAGGTAAAAAGCACTAATAAAAGGCTGGCAGTTTTAGACAATTTTTTCATTTTAAATCTCGTTATGTTAATATTGATTGTTTATACTCCGGATAATTCTTTTTGTTAAGGATTAGGAATGCCGGCTGTATAAGGCTGGGGAATTTCCCTTTCTGTCTGTTCTATTCAGCCTTCTTATTGTAAAATGTCAGACATTCTGATAAATAAGTGTTTTAAAAGGAGACTGTTGTGATTGTAAAGAATAATATTCAGGAAACAGGATATACAGTAATCACCGAAGAAGACGGCCCTCAGGGCATGCTGCTGGATTTCGGTATATTGAATCTTTCCGCTCAGGAGGAGTGGAAAGATAATGATGAACAGAAAGAACGGGCCTGGCTTTTAATAAAAGGTGAACTGCGTTTTGAATGGGATGGTAAGTCTGCCGAGGTGAAGCGTCTATCCTGTTTTGAAGAGAGTCCGGCTGTTCTTCATGTTCCGAAAGGCTGCAAAGTTACAATTACAGCACTGGCTGATTCTGAAATTGCTGTGGAGAAGAAGACAAATCCCAAAGATTTTCCGTCCAAACTTTACCGTCCGGAAGATGTGCGCAGCGATATTTTTGGAAGCGGAATTATGCACGATGCAGCCAAAAGAACGGTAAGAACCGTATTTGACGGTGAAATCAACCCCCATTCCAATATGGTTATGGGAGAGGTTATTAACCATCCAGGCCGCTGGTCCAGCTATCCGCCGCATACCCATCCGCAGCCGGAAATTTACCATTACCGGTTTTTCCCTGAAAAAGGTTTCGGCGCTTCGTTCTTAAATGAAGATGTGTTTCAGGTAAAAAACGGCGACACATGCCTTATTCAGGGAGGGAAGAGTCACTCGCAGGTGGCTGGAGCCGGTTATGCCATGTACTATATATGGATGATCCCGCATCTGAGGGATGACCGCTGGCTTCCCGCTACCCGGTATTTTACCGCGGAGCATGAATGGCTCAATGATAAGAATGTGGAAATTTGGCCGGAAAGAAAACATGGAGGCAAAACAAAATGAACACTGTCCGTATGACCATGAGCCAGGCTCTTGTGCGCTTTCTTGATAATCAATACATCTGTTTTGACGGCAGGGAAGAAAAATTTGTAAATGGAGTGTTTGGAATTTTCGGGCACGGTTGTGTTGTGGGGCTGGGTGAAGCTCTTGAGGAAAAAAATCATTCGCTCAAATTCTATCAGGGACATAACGAGCAGGGAATGGCGCATGCCGCTATTGCCTATGCCAAGCAGAACAACCGCCGGAAGATAATGGCTGTTACATCGTCGATAGGACCGGGCGCCTTGAACATGGTAACGGCTGCCGGTTTAGCGTCGGTTAACAGGATACCGGTGCTGCTTCTTCCCGGAGATTCCTTTGCCTGCCGCCAGCCGGATCCTGTTCTTCAGCAGATGGAGCAGTTCGGCGATTACACGGCCAGCAGTAACGACGCTTTCCGCGCGGTCTGCCGTTACTGGGACCGGATTGTTCGCCCTGAGCAGCTTATGACAGCGGTGCTTCACGCCATGCGTGTTTTAACTGATCCGGCAGACACCGGGGCGGTTTGTCTGGCTCTGCCTCAGGATGTACAGGCTGAAGCCTGGGATTATCCGGCAGATTTCTTCCGTAAACGAGTTCATTATATAGAGCGCCGTGATTTAAATGCGGGCGCCGCGGAAAGGGCCGTCTCCATAATTGCCGAAAGCCGGAAACCCGTTCTGATCTGCGGAGGGGGTGTCCGTTATTCTGAAGCCGGTGAAACTCTGGCTTCTTTCTGTGAGGAATTTCAAATTCCTTTCGGTGAAACTCAGGCCGGAAAGAGCGCTGTGGTCTGGGACCATTCCATGAACCTTGGAGGAATAGGCGTTACCGGCGGTTCGGCTGCCAATACCATTGCCGCAAAAGCGGATCTTATTATTGCGGCAGGAACCCGCCTTTCGGACTTTACCACAAGCAGTAAATGGCTTTTTCAGAATCCGGCAGTCAAGGTGCTTTCATTGAATGTTAACAGCTTTGACGCGTATAAAATGGATGCTTACCCCTTCTTGTGCGATGTGAAATCCGCTTTGGAAAGCCTTCGTCCTCTTTTGAAAGAGCGGAGCTGGAAGAGCAGCTATACAAATGAAATTGCCAAAGCCAGGGCTGACTGGGACAGAGAAGTCAGCCGCCTGTATTTTGACAGAAAAACAGGACCCGGCGGAGGATATTCCCAGCTCAACGCGCTGGGCCTTATGAATGAAGAGCTTTTTGACAAGAATGCCATAGTTGTTGGAGCTTCCGGCAGCCTTCCCGGAGATATGCAGAGGGTCTGGCGTCCCCGCATTGTGAATACCTATCACATGGAGTACGGTTTTTCCTGTATGGGGTATGAAGTGTCAGGAGCTTTGGGTGTAAAAATGGCCTGTCCCGACAGGGAAGTTTACTCCATGGCGGGCGACGGCAGCTTTGTTATGCTTCATTCGGAGCTTCTTACCAGTATTCAGGAAAACTGTAAAATTAATGTTATGCTTTTTGATAATAACGGTTTCGGCTGTATTGATAATCTGCAGAGGAGCCAGGGAATTCCGAAGTTCGGATGTGAACTGAAGTACAGAAATGAGGAAACCGGCCGTCTGGATGAGGGCGGAAAGCTCATTCCTGTCGACTATGCCAAAATTGCTGAAGGCTATGGCTGCCGGGTCTGGAGGGTTCATAATGCAGAGGAATTAAAAACAGCCGTTAAGGAGGCTAAAGAAAGCCCTGTTTCCACCCTTATTGATATAAAAGTGGATTTTGATTCCATGTCCGGCGGATATGGAAGCTGGTGGCGGGTGGGAACTCCCGAAGTTTCAAAGAAGACTGATGTTATAGAAGCGCATCAGGAACTTGTCAGACATATTGAACAGGTTAAACAGATATAAGAGGGTTTAGATGAATAAAGACAATATACAGCTGGCCATTGCACCCATTGGCTGGACAAACGACGACATGCCCGATCTTGGCGGTGAAAACACCTTTGAGCAGTGTGTCAGTGAAATGGCTTTAGCCGGATTTAAGGGTTCTGAAGTGGGTAATAAATACCCCAAGGATCCTGCTGTACTTAAGCAGTATCTGGATATCCGCGGTTTAAAAATATGCAACCAGTGGTTCAGCTGTTTTCTGGTTTCCCGCCCCTTTGCTGAGGTGGAAAAAGATTTCCGCAGTCAACTGGCCTTTCTGAAGGCCATGTGCGCGGACGTGATAGGTCCGTCTGAACAGACCCGTTCCTGTCAGGGAAATACCTCAGTGTCTGTTTTTTCCGGCAAGGCGGTTTTTTCCAATGAAGAATTTAAAACAATGTGTGAAGGAATGAACAAACTGGGACACATTGCCAGGGAAGAGGGCTTGAAACTGGCTTATCACCATCATATGGGAACCGGTGTTCAGACAGTGGAAGAAACGGAAAAATTTCTCAATGAAACAGATCCTGACAAGGTACATCTTCTCTACGACTCAGGACACTTTGCCTTTTCCGGAGAAGATCCTGTTGCGGCCTTGAAAAAGTTTATCGGCCGGGTAGGGCATGTACATCTGAAAGACCTCAGACCTGATGTCTATGCGCAAATGAAGGCAAAAGACGCATCTTTTATGACGGCTGTAAGGGAAGGGGTTTTTACCGTGCCTGGAGACGGCAATGTGGATTTCCCCTCCATTTTTAAAATTCTGGAAGATAATAACTACAAGGGATGGATGGTTGTTGAGGCGGAACAGGATCCGGCAAAAGCCAATCCCTTTGTTTATGCAAAAATGGCCCGCCGGTATATACAGGAAAAAGCCGGAATCTAGTTTTTCAGTCAATAAAAAGGAATTATTATGAGCAGTATATTGAATATAGGTATTATTGGTGCCGGCCGTATTGGCAAAGTTCACACGGAAAGCATTTTTTCACGGATATCTTCGGCACGGGTTAAAACCATTGCCGATCCGTTTATGAATGCTGAAACAGAAAAATGGGCTCGATCCATGGGTGCCGGCTCTGTTACAAAAGATTACAGGGACATTCTGAAAGATCCGGATATTGACGCAGTATTGATTTGCACTCCCACCGATACTCACGCTTCCATTACCCGGGAGGCTGCCAGGGCCAAAAAACACATTTTCTGTGAAAAGCCTGTGGATCTTGATGTTGAGAGTATTAAAGAAACCCTCAAGGTTGTTGAAGATGCGGGTGTTAAGTTTCAGATTGGTTTTAACCGGCGTTTTGATCATAACTTTAAGGCTGTGCGTCAGGCCGTGCTTGACGGTAAAGTAGGAGAGCCCCAGATGATCAAAATTGTTTCCCGGGATCCTTCTCCGCCTCCTGTGGAATATGTAAAGCGATCCGGCGGCATTTTTGTGGACATGACCATTCACGATTTTGATATGCTCCGCTTTCTCAGCGGCAGCGAAGTGGAAGAAATTTATGTTCAGGGAGCTGTTCTGGTGGATCCTGCCATTGGTGAAGCCGGAGATATTGATACAGCACTCATTACCGTAAAATTTGCCAGCGGTGCAATTGGAAGCATTGATAATTCCCGTAAGGCTGCTTACGGCTACGATCAAAGGGCCGAAGTTTTTGGAAGCAGGGGCTCTGCTGCTTCAGCAAACGATTCACCTTCCACAGTTATTCTCAGCACGGAAGACGGCATTATAACGGAAAAGCCGTTCCACTTTTTCCTGGAACGCTATATGGATTCTTTCGCGCAGGAGGTAAAAGAATTTGTAGAGGCTGTCCAGAATGATACACCTACGCCTCTGGGGGGCATTGACGCTCTCAGACCGGTGCAGATTGCTCTTGCCGCAGGGGAATCGCTGAAAACAGGTCAGCCGGTAAAAATTAAGTATTAAGCCTGTTTTCTATGTTGGCAATGTGGGCGCTGAAGGTTTCTACAGACTGATTTATTCTTCCTGAGCGGATTGTATCAATAATTTGCTGATGTTCCTGGACAATAAGCGCCGGATCGCTGTAATCGTTCTGCGAGATAATAATTTCCTCATACATAAAGGATTTTAAGGTTTTATAGATGGAGTAAAACAAACTGTTGCCTGTGGATTTTATTATAATATTATGAAAATTATAGTCTGCTTCCACTAGAATTGCCGCGTCTCCGTTTTTGACGCCCAAACGCATCAATTCTACCTGGTTGTCGAGCTTTTCAAGTATTTCCTCTATCTCTTTATCCAGTTTACCTCCATTTCTGGAACGGCTGGTTAAATGGATAATGCTCCACAGTTCTATGGCTCCCCGTGTTTCAATAAGCTCTTCTTTTTCATCTTTGCCCAGAAGAATGGACCATGAGAGAGCTTCTGCCGATATGTTGGCTTTATCTGAGAGAAAGGTTCCCTTCGCGGCCCTGGATTTCAGGACACCCAGATAGTTAAAAATTTTAATAGCTTCCCGAATGGAAGAACGGCCTATGCCAAAGCGTTCTGCCAGCTCATGTTCTGTAGGCAGTTTGTCGCCAGGTTTGTATTTACCGGAAGCAATGAGTTCTTTTATTTGTTCCATAACCTGTTCAACAACTGTTTTCTGACGAATCTTTGGCATTTCTAACCCCTATTGTATGATAATAAAACAAAATGAGATTTCAGGCGAGGGTTTACAGCCTTGTTATCTTGTATTATCATACAATATGACAATAGGGTTTCTTATTCTGTTTTAAGAGATATTATTAAAGATAAAAAGGAGACAAGCATGAGTGATATGAGTCCCATGAAAAAATCGGTAACTATTTGTGATATGGAGATTTGGAACGATTCCTGCTCTGTTGAGGAACTCAAGTATGCCATTAGTCATGGAGCTTCCGGCGCTACGACAAATCCGGTGATTGTTCTTAATGTACTAAAGCAGGAAATGCATTTGTGGGAAGATCGTATCAAAGAGATTATAAAAGAGATGCCTGAGGCCTCTGAAATAGACATTGCCTGGAAACTTATTGAGGAAATGGCTGTTAAAGGTGCCGGGCTTCTTAAGCCTGTTTTTGATAGGACTCAGGGTAAAAAAGGAAGAATTTCCATTCAGACCAACGCTCAGCTGTACCGGGATGCCGCCGCCATGACCGCACAGGCTGTAAGATTCAGTCAGCTTGCGGAAAATATGATGGTAAAAATACCTGCCACAGCCGCGGGCGTTAAGGCTTTTGAAGAAGCTACCTACAATGGAGTGAATATCAATGCGACAGTCTGTTTTACGGTTCCTCAGGCCGTTGCTGTTGGCGAAGCTGTGGAACGGGGTTTGAAAAGAAGGGAAGCCGAAGGCAAGGATATTTCTTTTCTGACACCTGTTTGTACTATTATGGTTGGACGGTTGGATGACTGGTTAAAAGTTGTAGCGGATAAGGAAAAAATAGCTGTTACTCCCGGTGTTTTGGACTGGGCAGGCGTGGCGGCTTTCAAAGAAGCTGTGCGTATTTACAAGGAGAAGGGCTTTAGAACCAGACTGCTTTCTGCGGCTTACAGAAGCCATCTGCACTGGTCTCAGATTATTGGACCGAATATTGTCCAAACCATTCCTTCCAAGTGGCAGAAACTGTTTAACAACAGTTCTGTTGAGGTAAAGGAAACTCTGGATAAACCGGTGGATCCTGCCATTCTTGATGAGCTGAAGAGCTTTCCTGATTTTGTCAGGGCCTATGAACCTTATGGGCTGAAGCCTGAGGAATTTGATACTTACGGTGCAACAGCCAGAACTCTCAGAGGCTTTTTGGCCGGTTACGCTGAACTGCTGAGTGTTATCCGGAACTTTATGATTCCTAATCCGGATGTTTGATAGTTTGGAGCTGTTAACAGACAGAATGGACGGTATTATTCTGTAGTTCGGGATACAGAAATATAGATAAACTGAAAAGAAAGGGAGTTAAAAATGTCGGAATATGTAAAAAATATTATGGACAGAGCCAGAGCGGCTCAAAAGCAAATTGAATTCTACAGCCAGGAACAGGTCGATGACATGTGCCAGAGAATTGCCTGGGCAACCATACAGGAAGACTTTGTGGATAAACTGGTTACTCTGGCAGTGGAAGAAACCGGTATGGGTGATTATCCCAGCAAATATGCCAAAATGATGAACAAGGTCCGCGGGGGCTGGTTTGGAATGAAAGGTGAAAAGTCTGTGGGAGTTATTGAAGAAGATGAATCCCGGGGACTTATTAAACTGGCTAAACCTGTTGGTGTAATCGGCGCTCTTGTGCCCTGTACCAACTGTGAGGCTACTCAGGTGCTCAAGGCTATGAGCGCGCTGAAAACAAGAAATGCCATTGTTCTGGCTCCGCATCCACGTGCGGTAAAAACAAATAAAATGGTTGTAGATTATATGCGGAATGTGCTGGAGCAGAACGGGTACCCTGCAGACCTTATTATTTCCATGGATGAAGTGAGTATGGAGAATTCGCAGGCCGTTATGGAGCAGTGCGATCTGATACTGGCTACCGGAGGAGGCGGGCTTGTAAAAGCCGCGTATTCCAGCGGTACTCCGGCATACGGTGTGGGGGCCGGGAATGCGGTAACAATTGTCGATGATACTCAGGATATGGCTGTTGTTGCGGACAAAATTAAACGATCCAAAACTTTCGATCAGGCAACAAGCTGTTCGGCAGAAAACTCCTGTCTTATTCAGAAAACTGTTTATAATGATTTTCTTGAGGCCATTAAGAAAGAGGGTGCGTATGTCTGCTCTCCTGAAGAGAAGGCAAAGCTCCAGAAAGCCCTGTGGCCTGACGGCGTGCATTTGAGTAAGGATATTGTGGCTCAGCCTGCGGCTAAAATTGCATCGATGGCCGGTTTGCAGATTCCTGAAAATTGCAGCTTTTTTGCCGTGGAAGAAAGCGGAATAGGAAAGGGCTTTCCCTTTTCCGGTGAGAAGCTGACGGTTGTTACAACGCTTTATCAGTGGGATAATTTTGATGATGCCGTACAGATGGTGAATGATATTACCGCTTTCTCTGGAGCCGGTCATTCCTGCGGTATTCATACAAGCAGTCAGGAGAAAATTCTTAAATTAGCGGAAAGAGTAAAAGTGTCCCGTATTATGGTAAACCAGCCTCAGTGTCTGGCAAACAGCGGGGCCTGGACCAATGGTATGCCCGTAACCCTGACACTGGGCTGCGGAAGCTGGGGAGGGAATATCTCCAGCGAAAATATTACCTGGAAGCATCTGCTGAACACCACATGGGTTTCTTCTCCCATTCCAAGTACACAGCCGGCGGATGAAGAGCTGTTTGAACTTCCTGCGAAAGGTTGTCAATACTCTGCTGGTTTTTCTGACTCATCTCGCTGACTTCCTGTACCGCGTTGCTGATCAGTACTGCTCCTGATGCCATTTCGTCCATATTGCCGGTTATCCGGCGGGTAAGCTCGTCCAGCTTGCGCATTTCTTCGGCCACACCTTCGCTGCCATGCAGCATTTCACTGGATCCGTCCGTAACTTGAGCAGTAACAGCATTGATTTCCTTAATGGCATTAAGGACTTCATTGCTGCCTGCTTCCTGCTCCCTGATGGCAGCCATTAAATGGCCGCTCATTTCCCGCACCTGCTCCGACAGGTCAAAAATATCGTTAAATTTTTCTTCCGATATTTTTGCCGAGGTTGACATATTTTCAATTTCACCGGAAAGATTTTTCAGCGTTGTTGTAATGCTTTTTCCCTGAATGCTTGATTCTTCCGCGAGTTTGCGGATTTCATCGGCCACAACGGCAAAACCCTTGCCGGCATCTCCTGCATGAGCCGCTTCAATGGCCGCATTCATGGCCAAAAGGTTTGTCTGGCTTGCGATATGCTGAATAACCCTTGATGCCTCCATAAGACCGCCGGATTCTTCTGCTATTTTTTGTGTTACGGTGTTTGCTCCTGCTATTATACTTTTGCCGTCTTCAGTTGCCGCTGCAAGGCTGTTAATTACAGTGTCTGCTTTTGTGAGCGTTTGTGTAATGGAACTGATATTCGCAACCATTTGTTCAATTGAAGATGAAGACTTTTCCACACTCGCGGCCTGGTTTTCTATACTGCCGTTCAGCAGTCTGATTGTGCGAATTATCTCTTCCACCGTTGCGGCTGTTTCCGTTACACTTGCCGCCTGGGTAAGTACTTCCTCTTTTACGCCGTCTATGTTGCTGCTTATCTGCTGTACCTGACTGGACGTTGTGCTCATATTTCTTGAAAGTGTCTGGCCAACACTCCGCAGCTGTGAGGAGGCATCCTTGATACTTGTTAAAAGACCGACTGTATTGCTATGAAACAGGTTCAGAATATTTATTAAAACTCCAAAGACATCCCGGCTTTCATTTTCCAGCTGTTTGTTTGTAAAATCTCCGCCTGACATATGGTCTGCAAAGGTAATAAGGTTCAGTATGCTTTTGTACTGGGCTTTCCATAATATTTGATTGATTATCAGCGCAAAAGCTAAGGCCAGAATACACGCCGGCAAAACAGACTGGAGGAGGGTGTTAATCAATTCTGTTCCATTGTATGTCATTGCAATAAATGGTACCACTGAAAACAGAATCATCGATATGCAGGAAAGTGCTGACAAGACAAAACCCTTGCCCACATAGGAACTTTGGTACTGTGCCGAGAAGGGCAGAAAAACAAGTTTTTTATCAAAAGTTTTTACAACAAGCAGGAAGAAAAACGGCGCAATTAAAAAAACAGCGCCGAAACAGCCAAGCACAAACGCGGAGAGCTGTGTTATTTCTCTCATGCCCGTTTCCAGAGCAACGATCGGTGTAGCCACGGCTGTACAGACAACAGGATACAATCCCACAAACCACTGGTAAAAAACAGTCATTCTATTTGCTTTGTCTACACCATTGGGTTCCAATTTAAAAGTGCGTATTTTATTTACCCATATTCGATGGACAATAACGGCTAATAAATTGTTACAGAAAATGGCACTCATACCGGAAATACTTGTAAGCCCTGCAAGAAAAGTGGGAATATCTATAACCCGGACATAAAGAAGATAGGCAAAAGCTATTGC
>PDWI01009384.1_pt1 | contig 22610 bp, 18 predicted proteins | sample 1430891 | NCBI WGS metagenome assembly PDWI01 (sample SAMN01162508, study PRJNA174530) | Oral metagenome, whole genome shotgun sequencing project. | biome: Marine environment; feature: Marine mammal; material: Swab sample of the gingival sulcus; isolation source: swab sample of gingival sulcus... | reverse complement strand
TGCGGAGCCTGGGCGCGGTCTGGACGATCTATTTCCGCCCACGAGGCCGGACGGCTGTCAACGGAAGTTGATCGATCAACAATTTCAGGGGCACAACTGAAATTTTTTGGCTTTTCCCGGAGCGCCTGTATTTTCGAATGCATGAAGATTCGTAATATGAAAATCTTCAAGATCCATGGGTCCTGCCGCAACATTCCGGCCTGGCCCGATCGTGGGGAAATGGCCCCCGAGGACATCATCACCGAGGAATAAGAGGTCCGACCATATGGTTCGGAAAAGTTCGCCTGCCCAGCCGGGAGACGGACCGCATCGGCCCCTTTCCGGAACCTTCCCACAGCTCTTTCCCCCCATCCCCATCCTTAGCCAAAACATACCCAATCGGTTGGCTTTATTGCGGGCCCGCTGGTCGGGTGGGAGGTAGTCCATGGTCTCCCGCAGGGATTTCCTGAAGATCGGCGGCACCGCGGCCATCACCTTGGCGGGGGTGGAAAAGGTGCAGGCCTCGGAAAATCACCTCGATCCCGACCGCTTCGGGGTTCTGGCCGACTTCACATTCTGCATCGGTTGCCGTCGTTGCGAGTGGGCCTGCTCCAGCGAGCATGACCTGCCCCACGGCAAACTCGAAGATTACGATGACACCACGGTCATGGAAAACATGCGGCGCCCCGGTCCCGACCAACTGACCGTCATCAATGCCTACGACCCGCCGGCCCATTCCGAGAAGGAACTGACGGTGAAGGTCAACTGCCTGCATTGCGAGAAGCCGGCCTGTGTGTCCGCCTGCATCGTGGGGGCTTTGGAAAAGACGCCCCAGGGACCGGTGGTGTATGATCCCTGGAAGTGCATCGGCTGCCGCTACTGCATGGTGGCCTGCCCTTTCTCCATCCCCGCCTACGAGTACCACAACGCCTTGACGCCCAAGGTCGTCAAGTGCGACCTATGCGCGGCGATGACCCTGGATGACGGCGTGCCGGCCTGTGTGGATATCTGCCCCACGGAGGCCTTGCTCTTTGGCCGGCGTTCCGATCTGCTGGCGGTGGCCAAGGATCGCATCCGTCGCGACCCGGACCGTTATTTCGACAAGGTGTATGGCGAACACGATGCCGGGGGCACCAGCTGGCTCTACCTCAGCGATCGGGATTTTTCCGCGGTGGATCTGCCGGAATTGCCGGCCATTCCGGGGCTTCAGTGGTCCGGCCATGGTGCTGGGGCTGTTGAGCGTGTTGATCAAAAGCAGCGGCAAGGTGCCGCCCGAGAAGGATCTGCCTGCCCGCAAGGGGGACGGTCATGAATGAATCCGCGCGGCAACAGACCGTGGGGCCGCCCGTTTCCTCAGCCGTCCATGACCACCATGTCGTTGCCGAACCCCTGCAGGGTAACGGTAAGGTTCCTTTCCTCACTCGGGGGGTGGGGGTGCTGATGGCGCTGGCGGTCGCCGGCCTGGCGGTGCTGGCCTGGCGCCTGGTCTTCGGTGTCGGCAGCGTCACCAATCTGGACACCAATTACCCGTGGGGCCTGTGGATCGGCATCGATGTGGCCACCGGCGTGGCGCTGGCCGCCGGAGGGTTCACCACCAGCTTCCTGGCCCACATCCTGAACAAGGACCAGTACGAAGCCGTGGTGCGGCCCGCCCTGCTGACGGCCATGCTCGGCTACACTTTCGTGGGGTTGGGGGTGGCCATCGATCTGGGCCGCTACTACAACATCTGGCACATTTTCCTGCCCCGCATGTGGCAGGGCAACTCGGCCCTGTTCGAGGTGGGCGTGTGCGTGACCATGTATGTCACGGTGCTCTACATCGAGTTCCTGCCCATCGTCTGCGAGCGTTTCAAGAACCGGGTGAACCTGCCCGGGCCGCTGAAGATTCTTAACGCGCCGCTGAATCTGTACCTGCGGACGGCGGACCGTTTCCTGGACAAGACCATCACCATTTTCCTGATGCTGGGGGTGGTGCTCAGTTGCGCCCACCAGAGCAGCCTGGGCACGTTGCTGGTCATCGCCCCCAGCAAGCTGCATCCCCTGTGGCACACCCAGGTGCTGCCCCTGCAGTTCCTGCTGTCCGCGTTCGCGGTGGGGCTGTCCATGGTCATCTTCGAGGCTTATCTGGCCAGCCGTTCCTTCCGGCGGGAGTTCGAGCTGGATGTGCTGGCACCCTTGGGCCGCCTCATCCCCTTTCTGTTGACGGTTTACTTCGGGAGCAAGCTGATCGACATGGTCAACCGCGGCACCTACGCCTATCTGGGCGATGGTTCTCTGCAGTCCATCAGCTGGCTGGTCGAGATGATCGGCGGGGTTTTCGTGCCGGCCTTCATCTTGATGGCGCACCGCCTGCGCCGGCAGCCTAAGTGGCTTTTTGCGGCATCGGCCATGGTGGTTGGCGGGGCGGCGCTGAACCGGGTGAATGTGTTCCTCATCGGTTTCCGTCCCCAGTTCGGGGAAGGGCCTTACGTGCCGGCCGTTCCGGAAGTGGTTCTGACGGTGGGGTTCATTTCCCTTCTTGTTCTGCTGTACCGGTCTTACGTGTGGGTGTTCCCGATTCTGTCGCGAGAGGAAGGGAAGCATCATGGGTAGATTCCGGTTGCTTTTGCCGGGGCTTCTGCTGGTGGCGGCGAGCATGGCCATGGCTGCCGAGAACGGGCGGGTGGTGCATCCCCAACACCCGGATGACCACGCCCACCAATCACGGCTGGTGCGCAACTCCGAATGCGCGGATTGCCATGACTGCCCGCGCCCCACGCAAGAGGACCCCTGCCTGGCCCCCTGCCCGCGGCATGCCCACAATTTCCACGGCAATCGGCGGCCGGATGAAGGCCCGGATGTGGTGATCATCGATCAGCTGGCCAAGCACTACGAGCCGGTGGTCTTTGCCCACGGTCTGCACGCCGGCATGTCCGAGATGACGGGCGGTTGCGCCAACTGCCACCACTATGCCAAGGAGTCCGGCGAAATCCCCCCCTGCCTGGAGTGCCATGACGCCGACCGCAACAAAGTGGATCTGCGGCAGCCCGCCCTCAAGGGCGCCTACCATCGGCAGTGCCTGAACTGCCATTTGGACTGGAGCCATGAGAACGCCTGCAGCTTCTGCCACAAGAGCCATGACGAGAACACGCCCGGCGCCACGCCGGACGCCACGGACATTGTCGGTATCCCGCACCCGCGGATCGAGGCCACGGAGAACTACTTCTACGAGACGGGCGCGGAAGAAGGCGACATCGTCTCCTTCCATCATCTGGATCATGTGGAGATGTTCGGTCTGGGGTGTGCGGACTGCCACCGGGGAGACAGCTGCGGACGTTGCCACGACCAGCGGCGCAAGACGCCTCGGCGGGTGGACCACCTGGTTTCCTGCTGCCAGTGCCATGACGACAAGGGATGTGGATTCTGCCATGCGGACGAGCGCCGGCTGGAGTTCGACCATGCCGTCACCGGGGTGGTCTTCAACGAGGATCACGAGGATCTGGACTGCACCGATTGCCACGCGGAGCAGGACTTCGGCGCGCCGCCGTCCTGCGACGATTGCCACGACGACGAGCGGCGGTATGATCCCGCGGTCGGTTTCGGGGGCTGATCAACCGTCGCGTTTGGTGGTGACGATGCCGTCGTCGGATTCGTCTACCTCACGGCTACTCAAGGCCGTCAACAGGCGCTTCACGTCCCGGATGCCGCCCCAGGTGAACCACACGATGACCACGATGGAGATGAGCATCTCGATCCAGATCCGCGTGTGCCAGAAGCGCAGCCAGACGCCGTCCCAGCGGGACCAGTCGCCGTCGGGCACGTGGCGCGTCAGGAAGAACACCGTGCCCACCAGGAAGACCACCAGCCAGGCCAGGTGCCAGGCCCAGGTGACGACATAAAGACCCTTGTCCCGGCGCCCGAATTCGCCGGTGATGCCCAGGGCCTGCCAACCGCGGTGCACCGGACCGGCGCCCTGTTCATCTTCGCCGGCCATGGCCCACGGCCCCCGGTGCAACAACTTGTCCAGGTTGAAGCGTTTCGGGCGCAGGAACCGCTGCTGAAGCAGAGACACGACCACATAGATCAGGCCGCAGATCCACATGGTCCAGCCCCATATCTCCTGGCCGTTGGGCAGATGCACCTCTGTCCAGGCGGCCCAACCGCGGGCCGTCTCCAGGCCGAAGCCGTCCAGCAGACCCCAGAAAGCCACACCTGTTTCGCGCCACGAGCGCTGGGCCTGCTCCAGGACAAAGCCCGTCAGCGCCAGGGCCACGCCGCTGATGGTGGTCGCCCAGGCCGCTAAGGCGGTGCCCCAGCGTGTGTACAGCCCGCCGATGATCACGGCCCCGCTCCAGCCCGCGAAAATAGCCCCCGTCAGGGCGAAGAACAGCATGATGGCCTGGCTCTGCTTGTAGAACAGGCTGAAGAAGAAGATGAACACCGCCACGCCCACCACCCCGCCGCGCAGCAACCGCAGGTGGGCCTTCTGGCTGAGGGGCTTGCCGCGCAGAGGCAGCACCACGTCCTGGATGAAGATGCTGCTCCAACTGTGCAGATACGTGTTGTGGGTGCTGATGAAGGCGGCCAGCATCAACGCCGCGAAGGCACCCAGCAGGCCGGGCGGCAGCAGCCGCGCCAGCACCAGGGGCGCGCGCATCTGGTTGGCCACGGTCTGGTTGTCGATGGCGCCCAGCCGCGCGGTGACCTCGGCGGCCAACGAGGACCAGTTGGGGTGGTGCATCACCGTGAAGATGAGGATGGGCACCAGGGTCATGAACAACTCCTGGGTGCGCAGCCGCCACAGGCCCAGGACCTGGCCCATCTTGGCCTCGTGGGCGGTGCGGGCGGAACTGTTATAAGCTTGGGTGCCTTGCCAGCTCATGGCCCCGTAGAACAGCCCCAGGACGCCGATCAGGAAGTACTTGAAATTGAAATCTTCCACGTATCCCGTGTCGAAGGGGTTGATCTTGGAATGCCCGGCCGGCACCTGGGCCAGCACGTCGGCCACCGGGCCCCAGCCAATGAGGGCCAGCAGATACAGCACCATGATCAGAAAAACGATGTTGGTGAAGGAGCCCTGGATGAAGTCGGTGATCATGACCGCCACCTGCCCGCCCGCGAAGACGAAGAACACGGCGGTGATCAGCAGGATGGCCATCAGCAAGGGGAACAGGGGAACGGCCAGGCCCAGCACATGCCAGGTTTCGGGCAGCCCCAGGAAGTGGATGAAGAAGCGCGCGCCCACGGACGGGAAGATGCCGAAATTGATGAGCCCCGCGCCGAAGGCCACGCTGCCCGCGAAGATACGGAAGCGGCGGCTGTAGCGCCGCTCGAAGAACTCGGCCAGGGTCAGGGCGCGGGTGCGGCGGAAACGGTACACCACCCAGCCGCTGACCGTCACCAGCATGTGGAACATGAACATGGTCAGACTCCACCACCAGAGGGCGAAGCCGCTTTCGTAGCCCATCTCCAGGTTGGCGACCACCGTGATGGCGCCCAGGCCGGCGATGCCGTAGCCGATGGTCAGCAGGTAGCGCCCGGCGCTGCGGCCGGCAGCCAGGTAATCGGCCACGCCGCGCATGTGGCGTCGGGTCAGCAACACGGTGGCGACGATGCCGACGTACATGGTCGCCAGGATTGTCCAGTCCAGGAATTTCATCAGAAGAGTCGCGGCTCCTCGATCTGGGCCGTGGGGCTCAGGTAGTGTCCTTCCAGACGCAGCAAACGCGCCTTGGTGCTGATGCCGCCGGCGAAGCCCACCAGGTCGCCCGACTTGCCGATCAGCCGGTGGCAGGGCACCAGGATGGGCAGGGGATTGTGGCCGGCGGCCTGGCCGACCGCGCGGGTGGCCCGGGGTTTTTCCAGGGCCAGGGCCAGTTCGCCATAGGTGCGCAGCTTGCCGTAGGGGATCGTCTGGAGCTGGCGCCAGACGGCCACCTGGAAGGGGGTGCCGTGCAGATCCAGCGGCAGATCGAATTCCTCCAGGCGGCTGGTGAAGTACAGGGCCAGCTGCTCCTGCAGGTCCGTGAAAGGACCGGGATCCTCGCGCACCTCCGGCGGGCGGTCATCGGCCGGCCCGGGGAAAAGACGGCGACCGACGGCGTGGGCGCGCGTGTGGTAGGCGCAGGCGTCCGTCAGGAACTCCAGCCAGACCAGCCCTCGGGGACCGGCCACCGCCAGCAGGGGGTTCAGCACCGTGCGGAGCAAGGCATAGCGGACCATGGGACGCATTCACCTCCGTGGGACAAGTCTATCTGCTGTCCCCAGTATGCCCCAAACAGCGCCAAAAGGCCACGCTATTCGCACAGGGTATTCGCCCGGAGCGACTATTTGGCCAGAATGATCTTACGGCATTCCCGCTGATCTCCGCTTTCCATGATGGCCAGGTACACGCCGGCGGGCGCGTTGCGGCCGTGGGCCCCGCGGCCGTCCCAGCTGGCGTCATGGACGCCGGCATCCAGGTGACGGTCCACCAAAGTGGCCACCCGGCGTCCGCGCAGATCGAACACGCCCAGCCGCGCGTGGGCCGGGGCCGGCAGGCTGAACCGGAAGTTCACCCGGGGGTTGAACGGGTTGGGCCAGACGCGCTGCAGGGCCGCGGCCAAGGGCGGCCGGTCGGCGGCGCTCAGGGTGTTGGTCTGGTAGCACAGGGTGATCAGATCCTGGTTGGTGCCCTCGCCGTAGCCGTAGCCGGTGACGATGAGCTCGCCCGTGGGGCCGGCCAGGATCTGGCTGGGCTCGTCGCTTTGGCCGGCGGTCCCGTCGTGGCGCATGACCCATTGCTGGGAACCGTCGGCGGGGTCGAAGGCCACGGTGGCCCAATCCCAGGCGGTACCGTTGCCGTCGCTCAGGCCGGTGACCACCACGCTGCCGTCTGCGGACTCGGTCACGGCCGTGCCCACGTCGTACCAGCCCGGAGGCCCGTCGTAGTTGGCCGCCCACATGGTCTCGCCGGTTTCGCCGTTCACCTTCAGGGCCATGAAGTCGTAGTTCCAGTTGGCATCCTGCACGCCGGCGACCAGCAGATTGCCCGCGGAATCCTGGGCCATGGCGCGGGGATCGTCTCCGCCGTGGGTGGGCCCGTCGTAGGTGGTCTGCCAGACCGTGCCGCCGGTCGCGGCGTCGAAACGCTTGAGGAAGACGTCGTATCCGTTGTTGCCGAAGACACGCTGGCACAGGACGGCGTCCCCGTTATCCATCAGCTCCAGCCAGGTGCCCTGACTGGTGGCGTTGTTCTGGGCTTCGGGCCCGCGCTCATCCCACACGACGCTGCCGTCGGAGGTGCGGATCTTCCGCACGAAATATTCGGCCACGCCGCCGCTGTTGATCACCTGGCCGGCCAGGACGGGCTGGTTGTCCGCGCCCATGGCCATCTCCCAGGCCAGATCGTCCTGGTTGTCGGTGCCGCCGAAGGTTTCCATCCACAGGATGTCGCCGCTGGCGCCATCCAGCTTCATGGTCAGGACCTGGTCCTGGGCGGCCCCGATGGCGGCCCGCCCGGCGCCGATCACATCGTCGTTATCATCCACCACCACGGCCATGACGGCTTCGCTGACACCTTCGCTGCTGGCGTAATGCTGAGACCAGAGAACCTCCCCGGTCGTGTCATCGAGCTTCAGCACGATGACATCATCGCCCTCGCCTCAGCCGGCGCAGGCGGCGATGAAGCCGGCCACGATCATCTGCCCCGCGGAGTCCCAGGTCACATCCTGCAAGAGGACATCCTTGCCGCTGTAGCCGTCGAAGCGATAGCTCCAGATCTCGGCGCCCGTGCGGCGGTCCACCTTGCGCAGGAAAAGGTCGAGACCGCCGGTGGCCTCGGCGCTCTGGCCCCCGATGATCAGGCTACCGTCCGGATCCAGAGCCAGCAGGGTGCCGCGATCGATGTACTGGCCGCCACCATCGATCTGCTCGGACCACAGAATGGAAGGCTCGGCCAGGGCCACCCCGCCGACCGGCATCAGCATCGCCAGCAGGGGCAAGGCCAGATAAAGTTTTTTCAGGCAGAGCTTTTCCAGGGAAAGTCTTGTCATCGAGAGGATCTCCTTAATCAGCGGATAGACCCGAGGTAAAAAAACAGCCCAACGCCGGGCTCCTGAGAAACCGGCGTTGTGCCATCTTAGATAGCGTTCATCTTATGATTATACCACAAAAATCGCCGGCGGCGGACTAAAACCCCTGCAACACCAGGAAGTGCGCCGACGCGGGTTCGTCAAGGCCGGCGGCCTCAGGTCTCGGAGGAGGGGCGCTCCGTCTTGGCCGCTTCTTTGGCCGCCAGTTGCTCCCGAAGGTGCGCCAGGCGATTTTCCTTGGCCTTCAGGGCGACTTCGGCGGCCTCGCGGGGGGTGTCGTCCAGTTCCTTGAGGGCCTTCTTGGCCTCCTTGATCTCCAGATCCAGGTTTTCCACCTCGGCTTCCAGGCTGCTGAGGCCTTCGGCTTCTTCGGCCTTGTCGAAAACCACGTCCACGGGGGCGGCATCGGCGGCGGATCGAGACGATTTCCACCCCGCCCTCGTGCAGGCTGTCCAGGATGGCGGCCCGCAGGCGGCTGCGGAAGGCGATGAGTTGCTTGGTCTCCGTCAGCAGGCCGGCCACCCGGTAGGTGACGCTGTAGTCTCCCAGGTCCAGAATCTGCACGAAGGGATCCTGCAGTCCCAGACTGTTGGCGGCTTCCAGCAACAACTTTTCGCAACGATTATGATGCACGTCGTAACCCAGGGAGACGGTGGCGCCCACGATGGTCCCGCTGGCGCGCACCACCTTCACCGCCTGGGTGGCCAGCAGCAGGTTGGGCAGGGTGGTGAGATCGCGGTCGGGTGTCTGCACCTCGGTATGGAAGAGGCCACGGTCGGAGACGCGCCCCCACACGCCCTCCATCTCCAGCCAATCTCCGGTGCGGAAGTTGCGCACGGATTTGAGCATGACACCGGCCATGGCGTTGGCGATGAAGGTGCCGCCGCTCAGGGCGATGGCCGCCGAAATCACGATCCCCGTCAACTGCAGGAGCTGGCCACGGGTCTGGGTGCTCATGGGCAGCAGCAGGATGATCAGCAGCAACCCCACGATGATGGCCACGAACATGGTGCTCTGATTGCGGAAGCGATGGCCGGGATTGCGTTGCAGGAAACGGTGCAGGGCGCCCAGCAGCAGGGCCACCACCAGGATGACGGCGAAACCCCAGACCAGGGAACTCATATCCCCCAGGAAGCGGTCGGTGATGGATTCCAGGTACTTCATGAAACCTTCCAAGAGTGCGGGATGATGTCGGCGGTGACGGGTTGTGGGCGCTCAACGCGGGGATGCGTTCCGCCCGCTGGAGAATATTCCCGGGGGCGGTCCCGGCGCAAGTCCTGATTCGGTAACAGTTCCGGTCCGGAACCCTGTGCGCTCTCCGGCCCAGGGGAAATTTTTGGGTCGGAAGAGAGACTTTTTTCTCATCTCCCCGCACGATTATTGTATAATGACAGCTGTCCGTTCACGGAACGAACTTGTAAAAGCGAGGAAAAGTTAAAATTTTCGTGATAAATCGAAAAAGGGGTTGGCGGGGTTTCTCGATTCGGTTAGAATACTCAAGGTCTCAAGGAAAGCTTCGGAGAAACTTTGGAAAACTCGGAGAAACCTTGAGCATCACGATGCGCATCACGACGCTTCGGGGGACAATTTCGGAAATTGTGCATGGCTGCTGGGGTTGAGCAAATTCCCGCAACATGTCCTGACATCACTTGACAATGAATCAGGAGTCGCCGTGCACAATTTCGGGAATACCGTCTCTCTTTTTTGTGCCTGATGGTGTGATACCTGCTACCGGTTGTGAATACCCGCTACTGGTTGTACTACCTGTTACTTGGGAGAGAATCTTATGGGCCAGAATATCCTGGTGACCGGAGGGGCCGGTTACATCGGCAGCCACACATGCCTGGAATTGCTGAACGCGGGCCATGACGTGACCGTGGTGGACAACCTGGACAACAGCAGCGAAGAAAGCCTGCGCCGCGTCCAGGATCTGGCCGGCCGCACCCTGGATTTCCATGAGGTGGATATCTGTGACGGCGCGGCCCTGCGCCGTGTCTTTGCCGGCCGACGGTTCGACGCGGTGGTGCATTTCGCCGGCCTGAAGGCCGTGGGCGAAAGCTGCGAAATTCCCCTGCGCTACTACGAGAACAATATCACCGGCACCCTGGAACTGCTGAAGGTCATGGGAGAACACGGCTGTTTCAGCATCGTGTTCAGCTCCTCGGCCACTGTTTATGGCGACCCGCACACCGTGCCGATCACGGAATCCTTCCCTCTTTCCGCGACCAACCCGTACGGCCGCACCAAGCTTTTCATCGAAGAGATCATGCGCGACCTATGCGCCGCGGACGCGCGCTGGCGCTGTGTGCTGCTGCGCTACTTCAATCCCATCGGTGCCCATGAGAGCGGGTGTATCGGGGAAGATCCCCAGGGCATTCCCAACAACCTGATGCCCTTCGTCATGCAGGTGGCCGTGGGCAAGCGGGCGGAGTTGAGCGTCTTTGGCGACGACTACGACACCCCCGACGGCACCGGTGTGCGGGACTACATCCACGTGGTGGATCTGGCGCTGGGGCATCTGGCGGCCATCGACCGGCTGGAGGATCTGCCCGGTTGCACGCCCATCAATCTGGGCACCGGACAGGGGTACTCGGTGCTGGATATGGTCAGGGCCGGGGAGAAGGCGTCCGGCCGGGATATCCCCTACCGGATCACCGAACGGCGGCCTGGAGATATTGCCACGTGCTATGCGGATCCAGCCCTGGCGGCCAAACTGCTGGGCTGGAAAGCCGAGCGGGATCTGCGGGAGATGTGCGCGGATTCCTGGCGGTGGCAGAAGGGCAATCCGGAGGGTTATGGGGGATAGTTCCTCTTGGTGGGTTCCAAGGGGGAATCCGCTGTCGAGATCACGGCAGAGGTGGGGACCTAGGGAGACCCGTGGGATAGGGGGAGGGTTGCACTCCAGTTGACAGATTGGGCGATTTTGTCAACACCGTAGCCCTCCCTCATCCTCAACAGTCCGACAGATTGCAGATTCAGCAAATTGCAGATTTATTGGTGGATGAATTTTATTAGTGGATCGGAGTGGGGACTCTCTGCAACATACCGAAGTGCAGGAACAGGCTTCGTAGGAGGTGTGGCAATGGCAGACCAGTTTGAGGATTGGTTGCGGGACTGTGCTCCTTCCGTCGAGGTGAATGCCATGAAAAAGGAGGCCCACCTGGCCATTCTCCAGGAGCGATTGCGCCTGAGGGCGGCCAAACGGCGGCGGGCCCAAGTCTTTATGCGCCATGCGACTCTGGCGGCAGCCGTATGCTTCTTCATGATCATGGGCGTGAATGTCCTGGAGTTGGGAAGTGATGGATTCGAATATGAGGTCGAGGAACTGGAATGGAACAACCATCAGTTGATGGGGGAATATGGCTTCAGGGATGAAAGGTTCGTCTTCAGGGAATCTGACAGCTACCGTGATGTAAAAAAACTACAGCACCAGTTCACCACCAGGTTGGGCACGGTTCTGGGGCTGGAGGCTTGGCAGGTGCAGGGGGAGTGGGATTGGATGCTGGATATCGGGTATGAGTCCCGTTCCGGCCTGCGGATCCAGACCCAGTCGGCTCTGGACCGGCCTTCATCCGCCAATGTCGAATTTTATCGTGAAGAGGAAAAAGCCATCAAGGACCTGATCGCGGCGGGAAAATTGAAGCCCGTGGGAAACAGGACAGAAACCATCGACGGCACCCTATTCGATATTCAGGTGTACCGGTACCCAACGGAGAAATTCGGGACGGTCACCCTATGGCAGGGTGTTCCTATCCACTGATGTCGTAATATACGGAGGCTTTCGCGGCGGCCTTGCCCAGCTTGGGCCTATGGAGAGTCTTCTTCTGGATTTCCTCGCAAAGGCAACTGCATTCTGTCTTGCTTTGGTCATCTTTTGGGCTTTGATCGTCTTTTGGGGCCGCGCTTTGCGGCATTTTTTGATCTTCCAGCTTCTTGTACATGACACGCCCTCTTTTCAGCAGTCAATATGGACATCTGAATACTTGACATATGTGATAAACTTGCAGTTGTCAACGAAAGATAGGAATAGCATTGTCGGTAGATACTCCAAACCCACGTTTCTTTGGCCATCTGTTCAAAGTCGATGACCGGCCGTTCTACTATTGCGCCAACACCCAGGAGATGGTGAGCCTGGAACCCCCTTTGGCTGCGGCCATCGAGCACTTCGGGGATCTTCAGCGGGGAGTATTCCCGGAGGTCCTGAAGGGTCGTTTTACCCCCGCGAAGATCCGCGAGGCTCTGGCCATTCTGGAGACGGTTCCGGAGTCCGAGGGGTTGTTCGCAAAGGGGTGGCCCCGCTTGGTCTCCGCCGAACCGGTCGAGCCCCGACTCGGAAGGCCGGACCGGCCGCTGCAGCATCTGATTCTCACCTTGACGGAGGACTGCAACCTCCGTTGTGGCTACTGCATGCATGGAGCGGGCTTGGACTGGGTCAGACCCCATCGGCGACGCGCGATGCCCAAGGCCATCGCCCTGCAGGCCGCCCGCTATTTCCTGGAGCGGTGCGAGGATAAGGAGCGGCCGACCGTTTCCTTCTACGGTGGCGAGGCTTTGCTCCAGGTTGATGTCCTACGGGCCGTGGCGCAGGAGGTCCGGAGGCATCCCAGGGGCCGGCATGCTTTCCTGGTGATCGACACCAACGGGGTGCTCCTCGATGATGAGATCATCGAGCTGGTCACCGAACACCGCATCCATCTGCAGGTCAGTCTTGATGGCCCGCAATGGATTCATGATCGCCAGCGTCGGGATGCGGCGGGTAACCCGACCTACGGCACCATCATGAAATCTCTCGATGGTTGGCTGTCACGGGATCCCGAAGCTTATGCGAGGTTGCGTTTCATCTGCACGGTGGTGCCGCCCACGGATCTCCTGGAACTGGATGCCTTCTTTGGGAACTTCCCGTTGTTCGCCAAACACGGGATCGAGGCTGAACCCGGTCTCGAGGTCAACATGGCCAATCTCCGAGGCCAGAATTGGCCGGCCACGAAAGCGGAGATCCAGGACCTGGGGCGCCAGCTCCGTGACCTGCGGGCGCGCTATTTCGCGGCGGTGGCGGCGGGACGCCGGGATGACCTGGGGCCCGTTGTCAAAGGCCTGATCGAGCCGGGGTTGCTCAAGATCCACCACCGCAACCGGGGACTGGTCGCCGACACCTTCACTCCCGGCGGGAATTGCCGGCCGGGTGTCCGGAAGCTCCATGTTACGGTGGATGGTCGCTTCCAGCCGTGCGAAAGGACGGGCGATGTCGTCTTCCTGGGGGACGTGGAATCGGGGGTCGATGCCCAAGCGGTTGATCGTTTGCAGCAGGATTTCTTTCGTGAAGTCCACGCGGAGTGTTCCCGGTGTTGGGCACTGAGGCTGTGCCGGGTTTGCTATGCCGGCTGGGCGGAATATCGGCGTCCAGGGAAGCCCCTCCCTAGGGAATTATGCGATATGGCGCGGCGATCCGTGGAAGAGGATATGCAGTTGCTGGTCAAGGTGCTGGAACTCCCGGAGAACGCGCGGGGGTATCTCGAGGATTTCGAGTTGACGTAGAATTTCGTATCCGCAACCCTGCTTGGGGATGAGTTGAAAGGGATAATCGCGGTAGCCCGATGAGTGGAGAGTGTCTTGAGGGAACATCGCAAAGCCGGCAAGCCGGAAGGTGAGCAAGACGGTCATCGGGCCGCGAGCAGGCGGGAAGACTGCGAAGAAGAGTTGTTCTGGATCAGTTTGGCCCAAAAGGATCCCAGTGATTTTGCCTTTTTCTATCGAAAATACTTCGATGTCATTCTGGGCTTTATCTACAACCGGGTTTGGAATGGGGAACTGGCCCAGGATCTGACCCAAGAAACGTTTTCCATTGCCATCGAAAAGCTCGGTGTCTTCAAGTGGAGGGGAATTACCCTCAAGGCGTGGCTGTGCAAGATCGCCTACAACCTCGTCCTGCGAGAGAACGACCGGGCCAAGAAGCGCCCCACGGTTTCCCTGGATTGCGAGCGGTGGGAGCCGGCCCAGGAGGCGGGGGCGGACACGGAAATTTTCCAGTCCGAGGAATTCAAGATCCTCCATGGTTGTCTTGCCACGTTGTCGGATACGCGTCGGAACGTCATCCTTTCCCATTACTGGACCGGATTGAAGGTTAAGGAAATAGCAGAGGTTTTCGATCTATCGACGGCCAACGTCAAGGCCCATCTGCGACGAGGGCGGGACCAGTTGCTCCAGTGTGTCGTGACCAAAGGTGTGGACCGTGGTTTGCCCGCCGGGAAGTCCCATCTGGTACGCCGGTGGCTTGCCGATGAACGCGGCTTGAAGATGTATGACGGAGAAAAAGGTCCGACAGAGCCGCTGGAATGACACTGGGCATAGGGCCGTCCGCTTTCAGGAATAGTTTTCTCTAATCCCTGAATTCCCCAGCCAAATTATTATCCACCACATAGATGCAGACCTCTCGGGCCCCTTGTTCGTTGTAGCCGTAGCGGTCGCAGAGATTGGCGATGAGGAAGCTGACATCTTCCTGGATCTTCTGATCGTAGGTCTTGAAGTCCTCGCTGCCGAAATCCTTCAGGGCGCGGCGGAAGTTGGTGTTCTGCAGGAAGGGTTCCAGGACTTTCTCCTTCAGGCTGTGGACGAAGCGGTTGTGCAGGTTGCCATAAAGCCGGGTGTCGGCCATGTCCTTCTCCTCGACCATGATCTCCTGGGTGAGGGTGCGGCTGGTGTATTCGCGCTGGGTTTCCGCGCGGAATTCGCGGCGGCGGCCTTCCTTGGCGTCGGGGCCCAGCAGGTGGTCCTCGATGCCGACCAGGAAGGATTCGCTGATCCGCAGCTTGTCGCCGGTGTAGGGGCAGACCTCGGTGCTGCCCGGTTCGTAGTTCAGGGCGAAGAGGTAGTTCTGGATGTCGCGGCTGATCTGCTCCTCGTTGTAGTAGTAAAGGCTTTCCTTCACTTCCTGCAGGATCTGGTAGTCGTACATGCGGCGCAGGCAGTCCAGGAAACCGTCGGGCAACTGCTTGGCCAGCTCCGGGCGGGTCTTGGTGAAGAAGCTCATCAGGGTTTCCATGGTGATCAGCTTGCCGTCGCGGGCGAAGGTGCTGAGCAGGTCCCCGAAAATGTCCAGGGCGTCGCGGCCGCTGAAGCCCTTGTCCCCTTCGTGCTCGGCTTCGGCGATGATGCGGCGGCGGATCTTGGCCGTGAAGTTCTTGCGGTCCTCCTCGTCCAGCCAGGCCGGGATGACCCCCGTGTAGATGCTCATCTTGAGCAGGTGCAGGTTCTCGTCGCAGTAGAGGCTGTATTTCTCCGGATCCTGGATCCATTCCGCCATGGCCGGGCTTTTCTCGTGGAGTCGGCTGCTGATGATGGCGCGGGCGAAGTTCTCCAGGACGCGGGGCAGGAAGTTCTCGCCGATGTGGCGGCCGTAGGTCTTGCGGTAGATCTCGACCTCGGTGGCCGAATCCAGCACATAGCTGATGCTGATGAACTCGATGCGGTCCGTCAGGGATTGGAAACCGCGGATGTTCTTGTTGTCCTCCGGGTTCATGACGCCCAGGAAGAGGCTGTCCACGTTCTCCTCGATCTCGTCCACCTTGTGCACGCCGTCGCTGATGATGTTGTGCAGGTCCATCAGGCGGTCCTTGTTGTGGCCCTTGATGTCCATCAGCGCGTAGATGCCGTTGTGGGTGCGGGCGTAGCGGGAGAAAAGATAACGCACCTGGTTGCTGTCCTGCAGCAGGGAGCTGATGCGCTTCTGCAGCAGGGGGTTGGTCTGCACCAACTGGCGATTGGGCTGGTCACCCGGATTGAAGACGGTGATACCCTCGCCCAGGCGGCGGTTGAAGCTGAAGGGGCGGGCGTGGATCATGCCGAAGACCTTGTCGGGGTCGCCCACCTTGTTCAGCAGGGCCTGGTACAGGCTGGTGCAGATGGTGCAGGGGCTGTCGGTGAACACCCAGTCGTATTCCTTGCCGTAGCTCAAGTTCCACTTGAACTCATCGCTCTCGAAGAGAGTATCGAAGAAGTCCGGCCGCTGGTCCTTGGGGATCATCAGGATAGGGTTGTCGTGGCTGGGGCAGGGCACCTCCACGTAATCCTGGCGCGGGGATTTGGTGGGGCGGATGCCCAGGATTTTGGGGTCCAGGCGCCAGACGGTCTCGTAACGCATGCCTTCGGGGCTGTTGGCGTACTCCTCGAAACGCTGCAGCAGGTTGTTCAGGAAGATGCTTTTGCCGCAGCCGGGAGGGCCGTCGAAGATGTAGATCTTGTTCTGCTGGGCGCTGCCGCGGAGGCCGTCGATCATGTTCATCAGACGGTTGGCGAAGATCCGGTCCGCGAAGAAGGGGTTGTCCGTGTCCTCCACGAAAAGGCGATTGAAGTCGTAGTTGACGAAGTGGATGGACTCGGGATCTTCCGGGTACTCGTCAAAGCCGTCGCCCACGAAGCTGCGCACCATGTCGTGGAAGACCTGATGCACGTTGCGGATGTTGCGCGCGGGGTGCCGGCGGAGCTGCAGCAGGAACTCCTCGAAGGTGAGGGTGCGTGCGACACGGTTGCCGCTCTGGCTTTCCCGCAGATCATCCATGGCTTTGCGGATGTATTCCATGCTCAGACCACTCCCCTGCTCAGTTTGCGATCCTTCATGCTGTACAGGACACGTTGCCATGTGATCTCCGGTTCCGCCTCGTCGTCGGGTATGGCGGCGGGCATGCCGGGTAGGGTGGGCTGCCTTTCCGGCTTCTGGATGGATTGGACTTCCGTGGTTTCCAGCATGGTTTTGCCGCCCCACAGATACTCCAGACCCATCATGGTGTTGTGGATGAACTCCCTGACCAGGGGCTTGCCCTCGAAATGATGTTTGAGGTAGAGGGCGTCGCCGTCGGTGCGTTCCAGATCCACCGTCACGTGGGGTGGGTGATAAAGCTGCTCGCCGACCATGGCGCGGTAGTCCTCGGCCTTGCGGCTTTTGACGTACCAGCGCCAGACCATGCGCTGCTGATCCAGAACCCTGTCCGCCACGAAGAGCTTGTGGCGGTCCACGAAATCCTGCTCCAGGAACGTCTTGACGAAGAGGAAATCGTTCAGGTTCTCGCGCACCGTGAAGATGAATTCCTGGCCCGAGTCCCCGCGCTCATCGAAGGCCTTGCGCTGCCGGGCATCCAGCAAGCTGAGGAACTTGCGGCTGTAGCGGCCCTTGTTGGCGGCCTCTTCGATGAAGTAGAACAGGCGCATGCCCAGGGCGTAGGGGTTCAGCCCCACGCGGGGCATGGCCGTCACGGCGCTGTTGACGCGGGCGAAATCCACCTCGTGCCCGCCTATGCGGTCGTCCCGCATGAACAGCGTCTCGTGCCAGTAGCTGGCCCAGCCCTCGTTCATGATCTTGGTGCGGATCTGGGGCTGGAAGTAAAGGCTGGTGCTGCGCACGATCTCCAGCACGTTCTTCATCCACAGGTTCTCCTCGGCGTTGAGGAAGGGGCTGTGGTCCATGAGGAAGAGCATCACGTCGTCGCCCTGTCGGGCAGGCTGACGGCGGCTCTTTTCGAACATGGCCTGGAACTCGGGATGCTGCTGGGTGACCTGCCTGAAGAACTCGTCTTCGCCGCCGGCGCCGTGTTCGCGCACGGCCTTGTTGTAGCGTTCGATCTCTCCCACGTACGCGTTCACGCGCACCTTCTTCTCGTCCTGCAGGAAGACATCGAAGTAGTAATCCAGGCGCGCGCTGTTGCCGTTGTCCGGGCGGCGGTGCAGATCGCTGAGCAGGCCGTAATAATTGACCAGGTTGTCCAGGCTGCGGGCGAACTCCAGGACGTAGTCCACCCAGCGGCCCTTCTCGCTGCGCAGGCGGGCGATGGCGCGTTTGTCGGCCAGGGCCTTGCCCGCGAAGTCATCGTCCCAGGTGTGCCGGAAGTACAGATTGTTCTGGAAGAAGTCGATATGACCCAACACGTGATAGAAGATCATCACGTTCAACCAGTCCGGGTTGTTGTCGTTGTAGAAGCTGATGGCCGGTCGGGTGTTGATGACCGTCTCGTAGGGGTTGCCGGGATACAGCTCGTACTTGCCCTTGCCCTTGAGAACCTCCACGTCGTGAACCCAGAAGTCGTACATGGTGGGGATCATCACCTTGGGCGACAGCTCGATCATGTCGCGATTCGTGACCACGTACTCCAGGCTCTCGTCGTCGAAGCGCAGGCCGGCGTCGCGGGCGCGCTCTTTGCAACCCTCCATGATGCTCTTGGTATGCTGGTCGATGAGTTGCATGATCCTACTCGCTCATCAGTTGGCGGATGCCCTCGATGATGCGGCCCTCTTCCGCATTCTCGGTCATCACGTCCAGGCGGATTTTTCCGGGCTGCTTCTCCAGCAGACCGCTCTTTTTCAGGTATTGCTCGACCTCGGTGTTGCCGCTTGGCCCGTAGCTGTTCTCGGCGATGGTCACGCCCAGCCGGTTGGTGTAACGGAGCATACGCTCGATCTCGGGAAGGGCTTCTTTGCCGTCGCTGTCCCAGTCGTCGCCGTCGGTGCCGTGCAGGACGTAGATATTGTAATCCTGGGACAGGTTCTCCTGCTGAACGATCTCGTTGACCATCTTGAAGGCGCTGGACACCTTGGTGCCGCCGGCGACCCGACTGTTGTAATAGGTGTAGAAGTCTTCCACTTCCTTGGCTTCGGTGTCGTGCAGGATGAAGCGCGTTTCCACCTGGCCCTCGTACTGGTACAGCAGCCAGCTGTAGATCATGACGTGCTGGCTGACGACCACCTCGGTGGGCTTGCCGTTCATGCTGCCGCTGTAGTCGCGCAGGAAGAAGACCATGGCCTGGGATTCGAAATCCTTTTCCTTGCTCAGGATGCGATAGACCTTGTCGCGCGGGGCGATGAGGAAGGTGCTGGGATCCACCGGCCGGCCCGGGTGCAGGTTGCCCAGGGCGATGTTCGTTTTCACGATCTGGCGCAGCGTGGCCTTCTTGTCCAGCAGCTGGCCGAAGCCGCGGTTGCGGTCCGTCAGGTCGTAGGTGTAGCGCGTGAGGCTGCGCTTCTTGCCTTTGTTCTGCAGGTTGGGCAGCTTGAACTGCTCGGTCAGTATCTTGCCCAGGTCGTAGGCGTTGCTCTCGATTTCGTGGTTCTCGCCATCGCCGCCGCCGGGCCCGGAGCCTTCGCCTTCGCCCTGCTGGGGGCGCACGGGCTGCTCACCGATGACCTCGCCTTCTTCACCATCCCCGCTGCCGCCGGCCCCGCCGCCGCCGTCCCCATCTTCCTGGAAGTTGGGATCGTGGATGAATTTCTCCTCCACGGTGGTGGGCACGACCACCACCTTCTGACCCTTGCGCGTGGCCTTGGCCAGCTTGCCCAGGCGGATCTTGCGGGGAAAACCGTCCTTCTCGCGCTGGTTGTCGCGCTCCATGAGCTCGTCCAGGGTGCCCAACCGGGCCGTCATGTTCACCTGGGCCGTGGGCATCTGCTGCATGAAGGTCAGGTCGGCAAAGGCGTAGGGATCGTTGATGACTTGATGCAGGACATCGATGCCGTCGGTGAAGATGGGGTCGGCGGGCTGGGGGAGGGGCGGGTGCTCGACGCCGCCTTCGATCTCGCGGCGCAACCGGGCTTCCCGTTCGGGGGAAAAGCCGGCGGCTTGGAGCATGTTCAGCAATGTCTTCTGCTTGGGATCCATGCGGTCATTGGCTTTCCGGGCGCGGGAACCGGAACGGCGGACGGTCGGATTCCCTTGCCCTGTTTTCTTCCTCTGGCTGCCCAATACCCTTCCACTGATGGGGCAGGGGTGCCCGTGTCCGGGGCAATGCGGCCCGGATTCTGGGGATGGCGTCCCCTGGGCGCAGAGCGGCGTTTTCGTCAGGAAAGTGAGCAAGGGGTATGCCTGATGGGCAGGAGCGGCTGTTATTCGCGGTTTCGGGTTGAATTCCGACAGGACTGTCTTTCCAATCTTCTGTCTGAAACAAGAAATTTATGCAGAATTTGCGACAGAATTTGAGGCAGGAGTTGACTAAGTGGCCTGGTGCAGGGTATCATAGGCTCGTTCTTGGATTGGGAAGTGACTTCGGGTTCACTGGAGCCGGGCTTTGCGAAGCCGGGCCTGTGCAGGCCCGGAGCACCTCGATCATCTATTGTTCGAACAAAAAATTCCACTTTTGGGAGGATTTGAAATGTCTACACGCTACGGTCGCCCACTATTGCTCTTATCCCTGGTTGCTCTCCTGGCCCTTATGGCGGCTGGTTGCAGCAACAAGAGCATGTCCGTGAGCTACGAGGAAGAACTCCAGAAACGGGATCAGCAGATCGCCAAGCTGGAGCAGGAAGCTAAGCAAAGCCAGCAGGCTTTGGATCAGAGCCGTCGTGATGCCGCGGCAGCCAACCGTCGCGCCAAAGCGGCTGAGGATCGTCCGGCGCCCGCGGCCCCGGCCAATGTGGACGGCGACCTGCTGCCCCCGGATGCCAGGGCCGGCGAGTGCTACGCCCGCGTGCTGGTTCCCCCCGTCTACGAAGACACCACCGAGAAGATGCTGGTCAAGGAAGCCTCCGAGATCATCAAGGTCGAGCCCGCCGAGTTCGAGTGGGTGGAAGAGCGCGTTGTGGTCAAGGAAGCCAGCGAGAAGCTGATCGTTGTGCCCGCGACCTACAAGACCGTTACCGAGCGTCTGCTGGTCAAGGACGAGAGCACCCGCATGGTGGAAGTCCCGGCTGTCTACGAGACCCAGACCGAGCGGATCCTGGTCTCCCCGGCGCGTGAGTACTGGAAGAAGGGCCGCGGCCCCATCGAGAAGATGAATGGTTCCACCGGTGAGATCATGTGTCTGGTGAAAGAGCCCGCGGTGTACAAGGACGTCACCAAGAAGATCCTGAAGACCCCGGCCACCACTCGGGAAGAGGTTATCCCCGCCGAGTACGAGACCGTGACCCGGACCGTGCTGGATCAGCCTGCCTACACCCGGACCGAGACCATTCCCGCCGAGTACGGCACCGTCAAGGTGCGCCGGCTGGTCAAGCCCGCCCGTGAGATCCGCACACCCGTCGAGGCCGAGTACCGGACCGTCGCCAAGCGTGTCATGGTCGAGCCCAGCTACATGGAGTGGCGCCCGATCCTCTGCGAGACCAACATCGACCAGACCACCATCATGGGCATCCAGAAGGCGCTGAAGGCCAAGGGCTTCGATCCCGGTACCATCGACGGTATCTACGGGAAGAACACCCGGACCGCCGTCACGGCCTTCCAGAAGTCCAAGAACCTGGCCATCGGCAGCCTGACGATCGAGACCGTCAAGGCTCTGGGCCTGGAGCTCTGATTCTCGGGAACCGAGATCATTTCGAGTTGAAGGAAACGGGCGACCCAAGGGCCGCCCGTTTTCTTTGCTTATGGGGCCAGACGCAGGGACAGCGGCCCCGTGCCGACGGCACCCAGGGCCTGTTCCAGCAACTGCTCAAGCTCCAGGCCCGTGGTCTCCCGTAACAGGAGCTCCAGATCCCGCCCGCCGACGCCTCCTCCCCTTTCTTCCATGAGGGCCAACAGGTCGGGCAGGGGGTAGCGTTCCGTCCAGTTCTTCACCAGTGCATAGGACCAACCGTAGAGGTCGGATTCATCCTGGGCGGAGGGGGCGTTGTCCGGACTCCAGGAGAACACGAGATCCGCCTGCCAGGGCCGCCGATGGAGGGTCTGGATGCGCCGCCTCGCCAGGGCTCGACGCCAGGCGGTTGGGTTTTCCGCATGGGCGAAACCCTTGGCCAGGACCTCGCAGGTCCCTTCGATGAACCAACGGGTGCCCCGGGGAGGCTGCCCGTGGCCGTCGTGGCGCAGTGTGGGGCGGGAGGCCAGGACGTCGTGGCCCAGCTCGTGGGGCAAGGTGTCGTAGAGGAAGGTGTTCAGGTGCCGGGAGCCCCCTTCTCCCAGCAGGGATTCTCCCGTCTCCAGGAAGGTGACGCGGATCTCGTTCCAGGGGGCGTCGTCCGGAACCTCGACCTGGAAGCGGTACGCCCGGGGGCGTTGGGCGTAGTGCAGGGGCTCCCTCGACAAAGGCGTAGCACCGCCGCACCACCTTGGCCACTTCCGGCAGTTTCCGGTCCAGGGGCTCCGGCAGGTTGTGCCGGATTTCCAGCACTCGGCCCCGGCCCAGATCCTGGCGGGTCACGACAAGGTCGGGCATGGTGGCCGGTTCGATGGTTTCCACCGGTAGGTTGCCCCGGCGCGCGCTCTGGGTGAATGTGCGACCGTAGGTGCGGTTTTCTCCCGGCAGGAGGAAAAAAATGCCGACCATGAGGGAGATCAGGCCGGCGGCTCGCTTCTGGAAAATGCCGGTCATGGGAGGCCAGTCCTTTCGCCGATAAGCAGGTAGCCCTTCGCGAAAACCCGCTGTCGGTGGTTGCGCTCTCGATTCCGCCATCTTTCATGCAATCGGGAAGCCAAGAATCGGTAACGGGGAGGGGCGCATTTCCGGAGGGAAAGACCATGAAGAACCCGCGCCGGGCACGGGCTCTTCACGGCCGCTCGTCTAGTTCTCATCCTCCTGCGTGCAGAAATACTCGATGGTTTTCTGAGCGCAGGTCCGGCAATACCCCAGCTTGTTGAGCATGGTGTCGATCATCCGGTCGTACAGCTTCTGGTTC